>Ga0156117_18_pt1 | contig 92948 bp, 92 predicted proteins | sample RifCSPlowO2_02_FD_107770 | JGI IMG/M metagenome (GOLD analysis project Ga0156117, IMG submission 107770) | Candidatus Yanofskybacteria bacterium RIFCSPLOWO2_02_FULL_44_18 | reverse complement strand
TGCCCATGTCAATATTAATGCTATCAGCTGGCCAAAACCCGGATATCCGGTAGGTATTGATGGTTGGGGAGGGGAGGAGAAGGAGGCGCCGCCTGTTTGCGGCTGGGAATCGCTGGCAGCATTTGTGCCCGCACTTCCAGATGCCGTGATGTCTTCAGCCGCCTCGGTGCTCATGAACGAGAATAACAGAAACAGGAATATGATGGATGCGGTTAATCCCAGCCTCACAATTTTCATTTCTTAATTATACTATGACGCCTATCGCCTTGGTATGATATAATGTGCATATCAATGAGAATTAAATGTTTCCGACTAATTATTACCGGAATTTTTGTATTTTCGTCTTTTTTGTATTTAAATTCGGCAAGCGCGGGGATAATAGAAGATATCGCGGACAGACAAAGACAGATACAAGAACTGCAAAAACAAATTGAAGAGTATGAAAAACAGATTCAGCAGACAAAAACGCAAAAAGTAACTCTTCAAAACGAAATTAACAAGCTAAACGCTCAAATCGGCCAGTTGCAACTGCAAATCAAAAGCCTTAATTTGTCAATAAACCAGACGGGATTGGAAATCTCCAATACTCAATCAAAAATATCGGAGGCCGAGGAGAGTCTGGACAAGCACAGAGAGGCATTGGCTCAGTATATAAAAATTATCAATGCCACCGATCAGGTATCTTTACCGGAGATTTTGATTAAGAATGAGAGCTTGTCCCAATTTTTTAATCAGCTCAATGATATTCAGATTACTCAAGGTGAGTTGAGAAGCACAATTGAAAACATTAAGTCTTTAAAGTCTGACTTGCAGGTCAAAAAGTCAGATCTCGAGGAAAAACAATCGGATTTGATTAATCTGCATCAAATGAGCGAAGTTGAAAAGAGAAACCTGGATCAGATTAAAACCAGGCAAAATCAAATATTAAAACAGACGCAAGGCCAGGAATCAAAATTTCAGCAGCTCGTCCAAAGTTCGAAATTAAATCTTCAACGATTGCAAGCAGAAATCACGTTTCTTCAGCAAAATGGTGTTTCCGTCAGCGACGCGGTTAAATACGGTCAGCTGGCGGCTATTGCCGTCGGAATCAGGCCGGCGTTTCTTTTGGCAGAATTAGAAATTGAATCAGGCCTTGGCGTTAACGTCGGAAAATGCAATCGGGCCGGCGATCCGCCGGAAAGAAGTTATCGCGCGGTGATGAAGCCAACCAGGGACATTCAACCCTTTATTCGAATAACACGCGAGCTGGGATTGGACACGGAAACGACTCCGGTTTCCTGTCCTCAAAGGGGCGTCGTCGGCTGGGGAGGAGCGATGGGACCCGCTCAATTTCTGCCTTCAACGTGGATGGGCTACAAGGAGGCAGTCGCTCAAACGACTGGCCATAATCCGGCCAATCCATGGAATATCCAAGATGCGTTCACAGCCGCGGCTTTGAAATTAGCCAAAGGCGGCGCAACGGCGAAAACACGAACGGCGGAAGTGGCTGCGTCCAAAGCATATTACAGCGGCCGATCAACATGCTCCACGGCGGCTTGCAACTCATATGCCAATGCCGTCCAGCGAAAGGCGACGGAAATTGAGGCCAATTTATGATGATAAGTAAATTTAAATTTATTGTGATTGTGATTTTTATTGTGATGTCAGCGAGTATCGCGGTGTTTAAATTTGTCCAAGCCCAAATATTACCTTCCTCAAAGATTATTGAATATCAGTCAACTCCGACGCCCAGCCCCACGCCTATTCCTTGGACTATTTTTGACAAAATCAGCGAGGGGAAAAAACTCCTCGAACATATTGCTTTGTTTGTCGGTTTAAAGGATATTCCCTACACGGAAAAGAGAGTTTCAAATTCCAACGGAAAAATATCTATAACTGATAGGACAATCAAGGATCCGGAAAGACAGATTGCTCTCGTATTATTAAATACTCAAACTGGAGAATTAAGTAAAATAATCGTGACGAAGCGGGGCGGCGAATTAATTGTGCCGGAAGGATATGAAATTGAGGTTATAGAAAGAGCCAGTGGTATTCGCTGGAATTACTGGGCTACGCAATACAAAGTATCAAGGCCGGAGAATACCATCGTAATACTGAACAAATGGCCAGAGCCGAAAAACGTAACCGTCAGAAAGGTCGTAACTAACAGCAAGGGCAAAAAAGTCACAGTCAACCAAACGAACCGCCAAATCGAATACATCACGTATTCCGCGTATAACGATGATCTCAGGAGGCCGGAACTGGTGGCGAAAGGGGGAGAATATATAAAGGCGACAGTTGAATCTGCCTATCAGAAATTAAAAGAGAGAAACGTTCAGTCGAGGGCTTTGCCCGGAAAAAATATCTCTGAGGTATCGCAGCTTAAAACAACATTTTTTGAAAAAATTCCTTTGATGGAGCAGACCGATTTGGGAGAATTTCTGCTTGATGCGGAGCACATGACGGACAGAGTAAAAGTCGTGTTAGCCACGAACGAAATCGAAGCTTTCGCAAAAACATGCAACAGGGTAAGCGCTTGCGGCTGGATACAGTTTACGCCCGGCACATATTCGGCGATTAGAAAATCATATTCCAAGGCTCGATTGGAGCCCGATTTCGTTAAAGGCGCCGCTGATCATACAAATTCGATGATGGCTGCGATATTGCTTTATGACTATAACCTGTCGAATCTGATAAAGAATCACGGCATTAAAATTGCTGATGACCCGCGCCTTGAGGAATACCTTGCCGCCGCATATAACGGCTCCCCGAAATGGGTTGATAAGTCGTTAAAAGCAGTTATCGCGGGAGCCGGCGATTGGATAGGACATTTAAAAAATGAAACTAAGGGTTTCATCGCCAAGCTACGCCTCATCCGCGACAATAATTTACTTTAGAATTTCTACAACCTTGTTTTTGGAAGTAAAGCCGGAAATTATACGCACGCTTGATTGCGGAACGCTAAAATATTCACTCAAGATTTTAACGATTGCCTTGTTCGCCCGCCCCTGAATAGGCGGCTCTTTGACCGAAACGGCGTACGAAAAATCATCAATCATGGCAATCGCATCTTCTTTGGCGGCCGGTTTGGCCTTGATTGATATTCTCATTTATTTTTATGATATAATGTTCACCTGAAATTATGAGAAAAGCAAGTAAGACCGTATATGTAGCCATGTCCGGGGGAGTTGATTCTTCCGTCGCAGCCGCGCTGTTAAAGAAGCGAGGATTTAATGTTGTCGGGGTTTTTATGAAGCCATGGCAGCCCAAGGGAACGGTTTGCCTTTGGGAAAAAGACAGAGAGGATGCTTTAAGAGTCGCCGCGATACTGGAAATCCCTTTCCTAACGTGGGATTTTTCCAAGGAATATAAGAGGTCTGTTGCCGATTACATGATTAGAGAATACAAGACCGGCCGAACACCCAATCCGGATGTGATGTGTAATAAAGAAATTAAGTTTGGGTTATTTTTTAAAAGGGCGATGAAAGCCGGCGCGGACCTTATCGCCACCGGCCATTATATCCGATTAAGAAACGGCAAATTGTGTCAAGGAAAAGATAAAAATAAGGATCAGAGCTATTTCTTGTGGACTCTAAAAAAAGAGATTCTGGGGAAATGCATATTTCCAGTGGGGGAATACACTAAACCTGAAGTCAGAAAATTGGCCAGAAAGTTTAATCTTCCGAACGCGGTAAAAAAGGACAGCCAGGGGGTCTGTTTTATCGGACCCCTGGACATGAAATCTTTTCTGGCAGCCAGAATCAAATCGAAAATGGGAAGGATAATTCACGTTGACGGACGAGAACTGGGAACTCATGACGGCGTATTCTACTACACTATCGGCCAAAGACACGGATTGGATATTAAAGACGGCCAAGGCCCGCATTTTGTCGTTTCAAAAGACTTTAAAAAAAATATACTTTACGTCGGTCATGAGAAGAATTTATTGTCCCAGAAAGCGAAATTGCGCGATATCAATTGGATAAACAGCCGGCCGAATTTACTGCCGGCGGTCATTGATGTCAAAGTACGATATAGAACGCCGTCAAAAAAGGCAATTATGAATAAGGATGGAACTATTGAATTTATAAAGCCCGAGCGGGCAATTACATCGGGTCAGTCAGCCGTACTTTACCGCGGCTCGCAGCTGCTTGGCGGCGGAATTATTGAATAAGTTTTAGCAGACTCTCGCCGGTCATTTCGACCGGTTTTTGTATGCCTAGAATTTCGAGAACTGTCGGCGCGATATCGGAAAGAAAACCCCCTGGTTCATTAAAATCCGTATTTTCCGTTTTTCCTTCAAAATTACCTGATATAAAATATATCGGCACCGGACTGGGGTTGTGCCTTGTTTCCGGCTCACCGGACTTGTACACCATTTGCTCGGCATTGCCATGATCGGATGTGACGATTAAAAAACCGTTCTTGGCCAATACTGCATCGCGAATTTTGCCGACATTTTCATCAACCGCTTCCAATCCCTTCACCACCTGATCGTACACGCCCATATGGGCGAGCATGTCCGGATTTGCGAAGTTTATGAGCATGAAATCATATGCGTCGGATTCGATTGATTTTACGACATGAGAAGTTATCTCGTCGCATTTCATTCTTGGATTTTCAGTGGGATTACGGTCTGACTTTATCAATACGTCTTCTTCCCCATCGAGTTTTAAATCCCTCAACCCATGAAAAAAGTAGGTTACGTGGGCGTATTTCTCTGTTTCCGCGATATGCAACTGTTTAAGCCCGTTTTTGCTTATGACCTCCGGCAGACTATTATTAATATTCCGAAGAGGAAATGCTACATGAAAGTTGGGAGTCGGTTCGATATATTGCGTCATTCCAGCAATAAATAAATTCCTGGGCATATCAGGATTAAATTCCTTGAAATCTTCTTTAACAAAAACTGAGACCAACTGCCTCATTCTGTCTTCTCTGAAATTAAAAAATATAACGGAATCGTTGTCTGAAATTTTCCCTTCCGGGTTAATAACCATAGGCACCATGTTTATATCCGTGTATCCGGATTCATATTTTAATTTCAACGCTGCGGCCGGATCAGAAATCTTTTCCCCTTTTGCCCGAATCAATAGATCGCACGTATCGCTGATTAAATCCCAGTTGTTGTTTCTGTCCATGGCGATATCCCGGCCGACAATTGTCGCTATTGATCCCGTAGCGGAGTCAAGAATATACTTATTTAATCTTTCTATTAATTCGGGAGCCTCCTCTAGACCCGAATCCTTGCCGTCTGTAAATAAATGCAGGTAGACATTCGAAAGGCCGTTCTTTTTTGCTAAATCTATTAAGGCAAAAATATGGGAAATGTGAGAGTGCACGGAGTTTGAACCCAGAAGACCGACCAAATGCATTTTGGAATTGTTTGTTTTAACATGGTTTGCCGCTTCGACAAAAACTGGATTTTCGAAAAAGTCCCCCGAACGTATACTTTTATTAATCCTGTCCAGATACTGGAAGATGACGCGGCCGGCCCCGATCGTTAAATGGCCGACTTCGCTGTTTCCCGACTCACCGTGAGTCAATCCCACCGCCGGACCCGATGCCTGTAAAAGCAAAGACGGGTATTTGCTTTCAATATCCCTAATAATGGGCAAATTGGCATTGGCAATGGCGTTTCCAATTGTTTCCCTTGAGTAGCCCCAACCGTCTAATATAAGTAGAACCACGGGTTTCATAATAAAATTATATCACAATATTTATCCACGCCGGCATATTTGCGCGATTATGAATCTGTGGTAGAATATATTCGTTATTCTAAATTATTGAGTTTAGTAATTTCCTAAGTAGAATATTCTACTTTCCCAATGACAGACTCATGTATCACATATGTTATCAGGTCTAAATCCGCTCATCGCGGCTATTTCCGCATTGCTGCCGGGGATGGTTATAGGCTATTTAATAAGGCAGGTTATCGTTTCTCGCCGAACAAGCCTGGCCGAATCTAAGGCCCAGCAGTTACTCGCCGACTCCAAATCAAAAGCGCAAGACATCGTCCTGGACGCCAAAAACCAGGCTATTAAACTTTTAGAGGATGCCAAAAAAGAAGAGAAAGAAAGACATCAGCAAACGGCAAAGATTGAAAATCTTTTAACCAGAAAAGAAGCCGAACTTGACCATAAATCTAAAGAAATCGAAAAAGAGAGGGAGAATTTAAAGTTAAAACTGGCGGAACTGCAGAATATCAAATTGGAACTTGAAAAGAGCAAAGAAATTCAAATTCAAGAATTAGAGAGAATCTCACAATTGAACAGGGAAACGGCCAAAGTCGAATTGATCTCGACGCTTGAAAAAGAATACCAGAACGATCTCTATGAAAAAATAAAGAAATTAGAGCAGGAAAATAAAGAAGAACTTGAAAAAAAGGCCCGAGAAATATTAACATTGGCCATTCAGAGATATTCCGGATCGCACATAGCTGACGCTACCACGACCGTCGTTTCATTACCGTCCGATGAAGTGAAGGGAAAGATAATCGGAAAAGAAGGTAGGAATATTAAAACAATCGAAAGATTAACGGGCGTTGACGTTATCATCGACGACACTCCGGAGGCGTTAGTCGTATCCGGCTTTGACCCTGTCAGAAGACAAGTCGCTAAACTGGCAATTGACAAGTTAATTGCGGACGGCCGCATACATCCGGCAAAAATAGAGGAAATGGTTGAAAAAGCTAAAGAGGAGATAAACGCCAGAATTAAGGAGGCCGGCGAAGCGGCGTTGTTTGAAACGGGGATTGGCCCCATTGATCCAAAACTCACCTATTTATTAGGTAGATTGGCATTTAGGACCAGTTTCGGCCAGAACGTTCTGCTTCATTCCATAGAGATGACCCACATTGCCGGCATGCTCGCCGCGGAACTCGGTATTGATGTTGCAACCGCAAAAAAAGGTGCGTTATTCCATGATATCGGCAAGGCCGTTGATCACGAAGTTCAAGGAACGCATGTTGAGATCGGCCGAAAAATCCTTCAAAAATTCGGTATGGACCAAAAAGTCATAATGGCCATGGAAGCCCATCATGAAGAATACCCTTATGTTTCACTGGAGTCCCGGATTGTTCAGGCAGCCGATGCCATATCGGGAGCAAGGCCCGGAGCCAGAAAAGATACGGTTGAGATATATCTTAAAAGACTTGAAGAACTCGAGAGAATCGCCGCATCATTCGACGGAGTTGAAAAATCATATGCCATTCAGGCCGGCCGAGAATTGAGGATATTTGTGACTCCAATGGCGATAGACGACCTTGGAGCCATAAAACTCGCCAAGGATATCGCCAAGAAAATAGAAGATGAAATGAAATATCCGGGTGAGATTAAAGTTAATGTTATCAGGGAGACGCGCGCGATTGAGTACGCAAGATAGAGTCTGGGTTTAACAACCGGTATTGTCAAACATGCCTAAAATTATGTATTATCCACAAGGGTATTGCAATTTTGGCGAAAAACCTAGAGAATTAAGATGTTGAGCTTAAAAAGCTTGGTAAATTAATAGTTTTTCTGGTCGATAAGCTATTATTATATTTGAGTAATAAATAATAATACATATAAGATATGGCAGTTAAAAAAACACAATTAGCGCAGAGAATCGCAGAAAAAATGAATGTGCCCAAAAAGCAGGCTGCTGAATTTGTAGACACGTTCGTTGATATCGTAACTGGCGTCATGAAATCGGGGGATAAGGTTAACATCACCGGATTCGGCATATTTAAAGTGGCCGACAGAAAGGCGCGAGAAGGGCGCAACCCGAGAACCGGAGAAACCATCCAGATCAAAGCTTCAAAAAAGCCGAAATTCACGCCCGGTAAGATTTTGAAAGAAGCCATAATGTAACCCGAGCGACGTATCGGATCCGATACATCAAACAAAAATCCGTTTTACGAAACGGTTTTTTGTTGGTACAATACATTCAATTTGCGGGTATCGTATAGTAGTAGTATAACTGCCTTCCACGCAGTTGGCCGGGGTGCAAATCCCCGTACCCGCTCCGGGTAGGAAGTAAATTTATTTACCAGAATGCCCCCGTAGCTTAATGGATAAAGCAACTCTCTTCTAAGGAGTTGATGCGGGTCCGATTCCTGCCGGGGGTACAACGTTGGAAATGTCAGAGATTCAGATGTCGCCTCGCTTTGCGAGGCCAAAACCGCAAAAGAACCCGTTAAAAATACCGGCTCATACAATATTTTGTAGAAGAAGAATAGAAAAATTATCATAAGGATTTTTTAAGATAATTTCAGCGGAGATGCTGATTTTTTATTGCCCTTGACTGCGAGTACGTTATATGCTATATTCATTGATAGTATGGGCATCGTTGCCTAAATCCAGTTCCTTGAAAGGAGTACAAGCATGAAAAGCACGATGACGGAAACAAATCTGTCCATGATGGACTTTACGCGCTACTTCGAGGCGAAGCGGCTCGGAAAGCTCTACTTTCCGAACGGGAAGTGTATGATTCCTCACGGACTCGCGTTCGAAAACGCAGAGTTCCCAAACTTCTTCATCCGCCTCGATGACCTCTACAAGATGGTGAGCGGTTGGAAGGTGAACCACACGCTGGTTCCACTCGACGATATCATTGCGGTCATCGCATTCGGCTCCGCCGTTCGCCACCCAGGGGTGCAGGAAGTTATTCGCGAGCGTAGGAAGTTTCTGCTGTTCGGCGAAAAGGTGACGAAGGTCAAGCAAGTGGCGATTCAGCCGAACGATGCCGATTTCCTCGTCATCACGGGTGAAAACCTGATGCGCGAAGAAGTGCTCGAACCCATCTCGATCAAGACTTACGACTGCGGCACTTGGATCAGAAGGGGTGGCATTCACCTCGTCAATCGTGGCGTGAGCCAACTTCTCAACGGCGTTCGATTCAACGACACGGTGAGTGCGTCTGCTCTGCGAGAAGGTGTGCCAGTGTTCTTCAACGGCCGTTTCGGAAATGTATCCATGGAAGCGGGCGTCCAATCCGCAACGCCGATGAAGGTTCATTGGGACGAGAACGGCCAGGGTTTCTTGACTGGCAGGATTCAGTAGCCAATCAGCAAGTACTCATGTTTGCTCTCTCCAACATCACGGGGGGAGTTTGCGAAAGCAACTCCCTCTTTTTTATTTAATTAAAAGAACAAGGAATTTGCCGCCAAGACTGAAATTCGTTAGAATTTCAGTAATCCGAATCCGCCAAAGAAAAACTTGAAATTGTCATTCGTGCGGCTCCGCCGCCTTTCCAGATTTTCGCGGGGGGATTTTTTCGGCAAAAGCGGTTCGGACTAATTCAAGTATTCTGCACATGGATAGTTTAGTGCAAAAATTAAAAAAAATTGGCGTTGCAAAAAGGGGTCAAGTTGTCCTTACGACGGGACTTAGATCTGATTTTTACATCGATTTGAAAATTGCATATGGGGATCCTGAATTGCTGCAGCTGATGATTTCGGAAGTATTAAAGCGAATGGATAAAAACATAACCTGTGTTGCCGGACTAGGGCATGGAGGAATACCATTGGCAACAGCATTGGCTTTAAATAAGAATCTGAAATTGGTCTTGGTCAGAAAAGAAAAACGCAAGCATGGCAGTAAAAAATGGATTGATGGTTATTGTCCAATTAAAAGCGATAGAATAGTTGTGGTTGATGACGTTCTTACTACAGGCAGTAGCATTAAGGAGATAATTAGAAAAATAGAACCAACAGGCGCTAAGATTATAAAATGTATTGTGATTGTGAATCGATCGCCAAATAAAAAGTTTAAGTTTAAGGTAGAGTATTTAGTAAAAGCTGAAGATTTACTTGACCGGGCTGTGGTGTAACGGTAGCACGAGACGTTTGGGACGTTTTAGTCCGAGTTCAAATCTCGGCAGCCCGACAAGGATGGATTGACAGGTGGAAAAATTATGGGGTCTATAGTGTACCGGTTAACACGGCTCTCTGTGGAAGAGCAGAAATGGGTTCAATTCCCATTAGACCCCCAAAATCAAGTATTCCTAATTTATTGAACAGAATATCGCCGTCGGTTCTATTTTTTTTGATTGTCACGGGTAAGTAGAATGCAGCACAGCAACTCTTGACGGCTAGTCTAAAATGTGCTACAATGAGCAACAATATCAGGTATGTTGCCTGATGTGCTCTGTAGAAAGAGCATAGTAATTCGTTCCTTGAAAGGAGGTTTCCACTATGGAAACCACGGCAGATCAGATCGTGTTCCTCGTCGTATACGGAGCCGCCGGACTGCTCGTTCTCCTGACGCTGACCTTCTCGTTCTTCACCGTGGGTCAGCAAACGGCGGCTGTGACACAACGGTTCGGAAAGTTCGTTCGAGTGGCATCGTCGGGGCTCAACTTCAAGACGCCGTGGATTGACTGGGTGGCGGGCCGCATCAACCTGCGCGTTCAACAGTTGGACGTGAAGGTGGAAACGAAAACCGAGGACAACGTATTCGTCCAGTTCGTCGTTTCGGTGCAGTACTTCGTCATGCCAGAGAAGGTCTACGAGGCCTTCTACAAGCTCGATGACCCAACGAAGCAGATCACTTCGTTCGTATTCGACGTCGTTCGGGCTCGGGTTCCCGGAATCAAGCTCGACGATGTGTTTCAGAAGAAGGACGAGATCGCCGATGCCGTCAAGGGTGAACTCGCGCAAGTCATGGACGACTTCGGCTACGGTATCGTCAAGGCGCTGGTCACCGACATCGACCCCGATGCGAAAGTGAAGGAATCGATGAACGAGATCAACGCAGCGCAACGGTTACGAATGGCGGCTGGAGAGAAGGGCGAGGCCGACCGAATCCTCAAGGTAAAGGCGGCCGAGGCCGAAGCTCAAAGCAAGGCGCTTCAGGGCAAAGGTATCGCAGACCAGCGCAAGGCCATCGTCGATGGACTCCGCGAATCGGTTGCCGAGTTCGAGAAGGCAGTGCCGGGTACTTCAGCTCAGGACGTGATGCAACTCGTTCTGATGACGCAGTACTTCGACACTCTGAAAGAAATCGGCGCTTCCTCGCAGACCAACACGATCCTCATTCCGCACTCGCCGGGGAATCTCAGTGATCTCACCGCGCAGATGCGGAATGCCATGATCACCGCCGATCAGGTCGTGCGGCCGAACAGTAGCGGCGGTGAACCCAAGTCGGCCTAACCGTAATAAGTCAGGCTTTCACAGAGCGAGACATGCATGTGTCTCGCTCTTTTATTTTTCATAAATAATGGTTTAGAGTCACTTTATAAACATACTCCTATATCAGAAATCAGCGACTTAAAAAGCACCGGCAGGGTGCTTTTTATTGGAGCAGATGTCCGAAGTTATAGTTTCAGATCAGCACAGGCGACATATGTGGATATTTCATTGGCCGATTTATGCACGTTTACGGCTAGTTTGCCTTGTGCCTTTAATTGAGCAACGGTCACATTAAGAGTTGTTGTGGAAGTACCATTAACAACGGGTGTCAATGCATATTTGACGGCCCCCGGACTTGGACACTCCCCGACATGAATATGAGCCGGTTGCGAAACACCAGCAGGCACATTCTCTACATTAAGAACAACCTGTGTCTTATTTCCGACAAGCGGTATCAATGTCACCTTGCCATCCTCATTAGAATTATTCTGTTCATCGAGATCAAAAATGACTGTGCCCGCAGGTGTCGGACTTGCGGAAACAATCGGAGAAGGCGACGGGCTTAATGTGACTGTCGGCGACGGCGAGGGACTTTGCTGAACTAGCCCCGGCGTTCGGAAGAACAGGTAATACAATGCGGTTCCAACCACCAAAATTCCTACAATTGTCCAAAGTATTTTCATAATTCAAAATCTATTGATTGCTGATGAAAATACGATGAATTAGTGCTAGGATATGCCATGGTTAAGTTTTTTCAACTGTATAGGCAGCTCAATAAAAAACAAAAGGAAGCCGTTGATGCCATTGAAGGATCGGTTATGGTCATCGCAGGACCAGGGACCGGGAAGACCCAGATTCTGACCCTTCGAATCGCCAATATTTTACAGAAAACAGATACACCGCCGGGAGGGATTTTGGCTTTGACATTCACGGAAAGCGGAGCCAAAGAAATGAGGCGGCGTCTGCGAGAGCTGATTGGCCCGGAAGCCGGCAATGTCCGCATCCATACTTACCACGGCTTTGCAGCGTCGATAATCTCCGAATTTGATGATCACTTTCCACATCTTTTTCGGGCGCAGCAAATTACTGACATCGAGGCAGAACAGCTTATTAGAGAAATTCTAAAGCAAAAAAAATTTGTTAAATTAAGACCGTTCGGCGATCCCAATTTTTATGTTGGTAAAATTATCAGCGCGATCAGTAACGCCAAGAGGGAAGCCTGGACGCCGGAAATAATCAGAGCTTTCGCCAAAAACGAAATCAAGCGAATTCAGGAAGACGAATCATTGCTTTCTTTACGCGGTGCAACCAAGGGCCAATTGAAAGCGGAAGCCCTAAAACGGATCGAGAAATGCGAACGAACCATGATTTTTGCCGACGTTTATGAAGCCTACGAAAAGTCAAAGCGAGACCAGCGCAAAATTGATTACGACGATTTAGTTGTTGAACTATTAACGGTTCTGCGGAAGGACAAACTCTTGTTGAGCCTGCTTCAGGAAAAGTTTCTGTATATTCTGGTTGACGAGCACCAAGATACCAATGATTCCCAAAACGCGCTGATCCAAATGATTGCCGACTATTTCGAAATGCCGAATCTATTTGTGGTTGGCGACGAGAAGCAGGCGATTTATCGTTTTCAGGGGGCCTCGGTGGAAAATTTTATCCGTTTCCGAAATATTTGGAAATCAATGCGGATTATTCCTCTTAAAGAGAACTACCGATCGCACCAAAACATTCTGGATGCCAGTTTTCTGATGATTGAAAACAACTACGGCGACGGAGAATATCCCGACCTGCGCGTCAGACTCAAGGCCGATTTATCCCGCAAATCTAGGCTGATTGATGTTGTCACAGCCGGCAACATGGCTGCCGGAGAGACACATCTTGTCGAGGAAATTAAAAAAACCCTGGCAGATTATCCCTCAAATACAATCGCCGTCATTACCCGAAGAAATCGCGAGGCGGAAAAACTCTTAAGACTATTCGAACAATATGACATTCAAGCTTCCGCTGAACGCGGCATTGACGTTTTTTCCCATCCGCTGGGAACGCTTTTCTTTGATCTTCTTGATTTTTTAGCCGATCCATCGCAAATTGAATCTCTCGCCAGGACAATGGCGGGTGGTTTGTGGGATTTGCGTTTTGACGCACGGATGCAACTGATACGCGAAATTCGCAGCGGCCGGTACGGTCAAATTGAAAAATTAATACCCGCTATCTTAAAATTACGAAAAGAAATGAATCAATCCGGCAGTATCGCTTATCTGACGCTTGCCGGAGAATTAAGCGGCATTAGTCATTTGGCCGCTCGGGATTCGCTCGCGGCTGAAGTCTGGAGGGCCCTTATTTCTTTGGCGTCAGAACTGGCTTTCCGCGGAAATGCAGATGATCCGATGAAATTGATGTCAGCTTTGAAAACTTACCGAGCTTCGGCCGACACAAAAAGCATTAAAGTTTCAAGCGGATCGCCGGAGGCCAGAGTTAGAATTATGACCGCTCACGGCGCTAAGGGCTTGGAATTTGATTATGTCTTTGTGCCATATGCGACTGAAGAATCCTGGATTATCAAAGATCATGGCAACTATTTTGTCCTGCCTCGGGAGAAAGACAACAGTGACGATATCCGAGACATGCGGCGACTGTTTTATGTGGCCTTAACTCGCGCCCGGACTCACGCCTGCCTGATCATACCCCTTGAAGACACTCCGGAACGGCCCTTTGCGCCCCTAAGATTTATAGGTGAGTTGGACGCGAAGCTTATTTCGAAAATTGAATTGCCCGCACGGGCCGTTTTGCCTGCCACGGGCAAAATAGTTAACTCTGAGACTGCAGATCAGCGGCGGTCTAAAGAAATGATTGAGTATGCCAAACGCTCGCTATTGGGACATGGGCTTTCCGTTACGGCCTTAAATCATTTCTGTGAATGCCCAAGCAAGTTTTTATTCAAAAGCATTCTTAAACTTCCTGAACCGCCTTCGGCCAATGCCGAAAAGGGCAACGCCATGCACGAAGCCATGGCTCGGGTTTGGCATCTGTCGGATAAAAATGATTTAACAGTCACCAAGACAATTAAAAAAGCAGTACAGGATTTTATGGCAAATTCTCTTTTGCCGATTTTTGAAAAAGAGCCGATTCTGGAAGAACTCGAAAGACATGCGCCCATTGTGGCAAAATCTTTGATCGGCCATTTTAATCAAACTGGCATCGTTTCAACCGAAGCCTGGGTTGAAAGAGTATTTAGCGGCAATTATCAAAAAAAAGCTATTATTATTAATCTGCGGGGCAAGCTCGACGCGATTCTGGAAACTAAAACCGCCGTTTCCGTTTATGATTATAAGACCCGCGAAGCGTTGAGCGTTAACGCGATAAAAGGCGAGACAAAAAATGGTAATCGTGACTATTTTCGCCAATTGGTTTTCTATAAAATACTGCTCGATAATAATTCAAAATTTAAAAACAAATCAATCGAAACTGCTCTTGTTTTTATCAAGCCCGATGATAAAGGCCGCTGTCCAATTATCTCACTGCCGGTTCAGAAATCCGATTTGGATTCAGTTAAATCCGAAATCGAGTCGCTGATTAACAGCGTCTGGTCGGGTAAAGTGCTGACTGATTATTGCGAAGATAAAAATTGTGAATATTGCCAATTGCGAAGATTGATTAATTAAGATATCAATATAATAGTTCCTTGGAGTCACTATGAAACGTCTCAAGCTTCGCTACCATCAATTCAGGCTCCGAAGAAAATTTCGAAGGTCGTGCCGAGATTTAGCGATAAGCAATTGTGAATCATTAGCAGTTTATGAGCGTCGAGCGCGTGGAGAAAAAACAGTTGATATTGTGACACTACAACGTCATACGGAAAGATTGAAAGTCAGATTCGACTATATTAGACAAATATGTTTAACGGCTGGAATTAGTTCTCAAGAGCTTGATACTGAACTTGATAAGATATACGAGAAAGTCAGAGGGCAAATGAAAATTAATTATGCCCATAGCGCCTAATGGCGCTTTTTCTTGTTAAAAACTCGAATAAGGGATAGAAGGAATAAAAAACGGGCACGATTTGTGCCCGCAGGGGGGACTCGTCTCACCCCTGCGGGTGAGTGAGTTAGAAGCGGCGAGAGAACCCAATCTCCCATACAGCTTCTTGTTTGCGTCCATCACGGACGCGACTAATGGGAGCCGAGAAGCTTACTCCCGGGGTTATATTTAGCCTTGATGTTAGGCGGATGGGGATGCCGACGTAGCCTTGCCCCATCACAGCCGAATCGAAGCCGAAACACCCCGTGTCTTTCTTCAGCAGTCCCCTGTAGGATATGCTCAGTCGCGGAACAATCGTAACTGAACCGCGTAACCCAGCGATTCCCATAATACCTCGAGGCGGGCCACCCTTTCGAACTGGCCCGTATGCCTCGGCTCGAATGTATGGAGCGAGCGTCAGGCGCGGATTAATTTCCACGCTGCGGCTCAACTCGATACTGGTCGTGATAACGTCGGTGATAACGATGATGAAGTAGGATCCATCCACGGCGTAGTCAAAACCGTGGAATTTTCCGGCCTTCCCCACCGTGACGTCAACTTCCTTGTCAAAGTCACGTCGAAAGTTGAGTGCTGTCGATGTCCAGATGTCGGCGTAGACGCCGTTCTTCCACGAAATGAAGACATCTGTCTCCGGAACGAAACCGTCATAGAAGACGGCACCGTTCGCGCCGAGGTAAATCTCCTTCGCGTTTGCGGACAGCGTGACCTCTTGGGCAACCGCGTTACCGACAGTAGCCAAGAGGGCAATCATGGTCGCGAGCGCTTTGATCATGTCTGTCGCCTCCCAGCGACTCTTTGTAAATGAAAAGGGCTAAACACCCTGTATATATAGTATAGCATGAAATATGCCCATTTGTCAATATATTGGGGTTTTGTCAAGCTTTTGGTATTATGAGATTTGAATATGGTACACAATGAAATACGAGAAAAATTTTTGAAGTTTTTCGAATCAAGGGGGCATAAACTAGTACCTTCTTCATCTCTTCTACCGACTGATCCATCGGTGCTTTTTACTACGGCGGGGATGCAGCAGTTTAAGCCCTACTATACCGGTCAGGCCGATGCCCAAGAAGATTTTGGTTCTCTGAACGCGGTTTCAATTCAAAAATGCATCCGGACTTCTGCCATAGGTGAAGTTGGCGACGAATCGCATCTCACTTTTTTTGAAATGCTTGGTAATTTCTCTTTTGGCGGCTACTGGAAAAAAGAAGCCATTGAATACGCCCACGAATTTATTACCAAGGAACTGGGTTTAAATATTGATTACGTTTCTGTTTTTGAGGGAGAAAACGGCATTCCAGCTGACACAGAATCAGAAAAGATATGGAAATCCATTGACCCGACTCTGGAGGTTAGGCGTTTCGGTCGGGAAGACAATTTCTGGGGGCCAACTGGCGAGGAAGGCCCGTGTGGCCCGTCAACGGAAGTGTTTGTCAAGGGAATTAAATATGAAATCTGGAATATCGTGTTTAATGAATTCTATTGCTCAAAGGATAAGAAATTTACTCCTCTCGATATAAAAGGCATCGACACCGGTATGGGTCTGGAACGCCTTACATCGGCAGTACAAAATAAATCAAATATCTTTGAGACGGATTTATTTGAACCGTTGATGTCTCTTTTGCCCGATTTAATTGATATTAGAAAAAAACGGGTTATAAGCGACCATTTGCGTGCCGCGGTTTTTCTGCTCACAGATGGAGTATTGGCGTCAAACAAAGAGCAAGGATATATTTTAAGACGTCTTCTGCGCCGGGCCATGGTTTATGAGAACCAGGCCAATTTGCCGCCTCATATTTTTGAAGATATTATAGCCAAAATAATCGAAATTTACGGCAATGAGTATTCAGAATTGAAAGCTAAAAAAGATGAAATTATGAATTCATACCATACCGAATCGAATAAATTCATGAAAGCTCTTTCATCGGGAATCAAGGAACTTCAAAAGACGACGGTCATTGATTCTGAATCGGCATTCAAACTTTATGAAAGCTATGGTTTACCATTTGAGGTTATTAAAGAAGTGGGCGCCGAAAAGGCATCCAGTTTAACTAGAGAAGGTTTTGAAATGGAGAGAAAGCGTCATCAGGAAATTTCACGAGCCGGGGCGGAAAAGAAATTCGGCGGGCATGGGATAGTGGAAGGGGATTTGACAGCCGCCAATAAAGAGGAGATGTGGCAGAAAACCAGACTCCATACCGCCACCCACATAATTGTCGCCGCGTTAAAGAAGGTGCTAAAACAAGATTTGCCGCAAGCTGGGTCTGATATCAACGCGGAGAGATTGCGATTTGATTTCACATTTCCCAGAAAGCTTACTGACGATGAATTGCGCGAAGCCGAAAAAATCGCCAATCAAATCGTTGAGCAAGATGTAGTAGTGACAAAAACCGAAATGCCTTACGAGGATGCGATTAAATCCGGCGCGGCGGGCTTTTTTAAACTCAAATACCCGCCAATGGTCAAAGTCTTTACGATTGGGCCCGATACCGGATATTTCAGCCGGGAGATATGCGGGGGTCCGCATGTTTCTCGCACCGCCGAAATCGGCCGTATTAAAATTACCAAAGAAGAATCGGTCTCCGGCGGTAATCGCCGCATTCGGGCCGTCATCGAATAATATGGAGAGCAATTTTTGGCGAAAATTAAATAAGCCGTTTTTTGTGTTGGCGCCGATGGCGGATGTGACCGATTGGGCTTTTCGGCAAGTTATCGTTATAACCGGCCAACCGGATGTTTTTTATACAGAATTTATTTCAGCTGATGGGCTGTGTTCTGAAAAAGGCCGGCCCAGACTACTGCCCTACCTTAAACTCGAAGAAAATGAGCGGCCGATTGTGGCCCAGTTTTTCGGTTCCCGCCCAGAAAATTTTTATGAGTGCGCCGGTCTGGCCGTCGAGCTTGGCTTTGACGGCATAGATATCAATATGGGCTGTCCAGCCGGAAAAGTTGTCAAGCATGACAGCGGGGCCGGTTTGATCAAAAATCCGGAACTTGCCCAAGAAATAATCCGTCAGACTAAACGTGGCGCGAAAACATTACCGGTCTCGGTTAAAACCCGCATAGGCTACGATAAAATCGAAACCGAGAATTGGATTTCAAAATTAATTGAAGCTGAACCGGCGGCCATTACCATCCACGGCCGAACGATGAAAGAAATGTCAAAAGTTCCGGCCCATTGGGATGAAATCGGTAAAGCGGCGGCATTGTGCCATAAGGCCGGCATCACAGCTATCGGCAACGGAGATGTCCTGTCCAGAGAAGAAGCAATCCAGAAAGCCAATGATTATGACTTAGACGGCATTATGATTGGCCGGGGAATTTTTCACAATCCCTGGATATTTAATATGAACGCTAATGCTGTGGAACGAACGCCGAAAGCGAGAAAAGAATTGCTGATAAAACATATCAATAATTTTTTGGAACTTTGGGGAACTGATAAAAATTTCAATGTCATGAAGAGATTCGTAAAGATTTATATTTCCGGCTGGGAGGGAGCGAAAAAGCTAAGGGAAAAATTGATGGAAACAAAAACAGCCGCTGGGGCTCTCGAGTTGTTGGAATCTGATATGTACGAATCGGGAATATTGTGATAATTTTTATTAAATGTCTTCGACGAAGATAATAAACGTCCTGAAGGACGACAAATTCGAGGAAATATTAAATATATTCAGGCAATCTCCAGCCAAGGAGGTGATATTCGTTTTGCCCAAAAAATGCAAATCCTTCAATGACGAGCAGCATTTCATGGTCTTGAGCCATGAGGCCCGAAATTCCGATAAGGCCGTTTCAATTCTTTGTTCCAATGAAAATACAAACATCTATGCTCGCAAATACGGATTCGACGTTCTTCTGACGAAGAGCCCAGCCAGGAAATCAAAAATAACTGCCGTGAATCAGGTTCCGGATAAGACCGATGAAGAACCCGATGAGGATCCAATGAATCCGGTGGTTGACTATGGCGTTGATAACGAGATTGAGGATGAAGAGCTCGAGGATGATGAAGCGGATACAGTCTCAACTTCTAATCAAGAGTATGAAATCATAACGGCGGCGGCGCGAAGTGATATTGTTCATCCGGCCGGAAAAGAATCGAAAAATATCAAACTTCCAAACAGAAAAGAAAAAGAAGCTGACGTCGGCATACAAATCGCGGATGATGTGACTGACTCGTTTAAAGAACTTAAAGAAGTCTGGAAAAAAGAAGGTACGTGGGCGCGGCGGCCTTCAAAGCATTCATTTGGTTTTTCGTTTCCAAAAGGAAGAAAGACGATGTATGCAACGCTCGGCCTCGGCGCGTTAATAGTAATCGGATTAATCATCTATGTGACGACGGGAAGCGCCAAGGTAATCGTGGCACCAAACAAGAAAGATATTAACTCCCAGATTAAAGTCACAGCGTCAGACAATTTTTCTTCGGTTGACACTGTATTTAATAAAATTCCGGGCCAATACTTTACTGTTGAAAAAACAATCAGCAAGGAATTTGCGGCTACCGGAGAAAAAGATGTGGCCCAGAAGGCCAGAGGCACACTTACAGTATACAATGAGCTGGGACAAGTTCAGCCTTTAGTGGCGACAACGCGTTTTTCGTCGGCTGACGGACATGTTTTTAGAACTCTTAAATCCATAACGGTGCCGGCCTCGAAAGGAAGTACGCCGGGGAAGATTGACGTTGAAGTCATCGCCGATAAATCCGGATCGGAATATAATGTCTCAGCCGGCAAATTCACCGTTACCGCTTTTCAGGAAAAAGGGGATACCTTGAGAGCTTCTAAAGTATACGGCCAATCCAACCAAGCAATGTACGGCGGAACAAACGGAAAAGCCAAAGTTGTAGCTGAAATCGACATATCCAAGGCCAACGATGAAATTAAAAAATTATTAAAAGAAGCGATCGATAAAGATCTCGGATCAGAAACGGCGGGCCTTAGAGTGGTTAACTCGTCTGACATTGGCATTATTAAAAGCGAATCAACGGCAAAAATTGACGAGCCCGTAGACAAGTTCACGGTAAGCATCACCGGTTCTATCAAAACCGTCGCATTTAGAGATTCCGACCTGCATCTGATTATTGCAGCTTACGTTGATAAAAATAATGGACTTACTGTTGTTCCCGAAAAGCTTGAAATATCCTACTCATCTCCGAATATCTCTTCGCAGGGTACAGGGAACATCATGGATTTTAATGTAACAGTAAAGGGGCCGGGATATGTGAAAATAAACAAAGATAAAATAGTTTCCGATCTGGCGGGAAAAAGCGAAGCTCAAATAAAGACATATCTGGGAACAGCTTCTGGGGTCGATTCTGCACGAGTTTTGCTGTCTCCGTTCTGGGTAAGTAAAATACCGAAAAACAAAGACAAAATAAGCCTGGAACTGGAATATAGGTAATGTTTACTACGGAATTGACATCGAACGGCTGTTTTGTTAATATTACTAAGCTAAAACGGGCTTTAGTCCCGTTCTTTGCATGATTGACCAGCAAAAAAAAGACAGGGTAAATGGCCAAGTTATAGAATCCTTGCCGGACACAAAATTTAGAGTCCAGCTCGAAGACGGTTCTGTTATCCTGGCGTATTTAGCCGGCAAGATGCGGCTTCATTACATAAAAGTCATGATCGGAGACAAGGTCGCTCTCGAGCTTAGCCCCGACAAAATGAAGGGAAGAATCGTGTATAGATATTAATTATGAAAGTAAGAGCATCAGTCAAAACAATGTGCGCAAGCTGTAAACTGGTCAGGCGCAAAGGCCGGGTATACTGCATTTGCAAAAACCCTAAACACAAACAAAGACAAGGTTAATATATGCCGCGAATTTTAGGTATAGACATACCGGACAATAAAAAAATATTATATTCACTTCCATACATATATGGCGTAGGGTTGTCGGCCAGTAAGATAATTTTGAGATCGGCCAACATCGATGAGAACAAGAGGGCAAAGGAATTAACAACCGAGGAGTTGAATAAAATTCAGAAAATTATCGAGGCGGCGTATAAAACAGAGGGTGATTTGCGAAAAGAAATCGGCCAGAATGTAAAGCGGCTGAAGGAAATCGGCGCCTGGAGAGGCGTGCGTCATGCTCGAAGATTGCCCATTCACGGCCGCACAAAAACAAATTCGCGAACCATCAGAGGCAACGTCAGAAAAACCATGGGTTCCGGTCGCAAGCCTTCCTCTGAAAAAACATAATCATGGGTAAGAAAAAAGTTATAACCAATTCGGAAACGGATAACAAGCCCGCGGAGCAGGCAGCTTCGGCTCCCAAAAAGTCAGTCAAACGAAACGTAATAAATGGAGTTGCCCATGTCAGTGTTTCATACAACAACACTATAATTTGCATATCTGATACAAAAGGAGAAGTCGTGTCTTGGGCTTCTGCCGGATCACTGGGCTTTAAGGGAACAAAAAAATCGACCCCTTATGCCGCCAATCTGGTGGCTAAGACTGTTTTGGAAAAGGCGGCTAAATTCAACCTTACAAACATTAAAGTGATTGTGAAAGGCATCGGTCCGGGTCGCGAGTCAGCTATCCGGGGTTTAGCCGGAACCGGCCTGAATGTGATATCCATCCAAGACAACACGCCAATCGCCCATAACGGCGTTAGAAAACCTAAACCAAGACGAGTTTAATAACATGGCAAGATACAGAGGACCAAAAGAAAGAATAGAAAGAAGATTAGGTGAGCGTCTTAATTTAAAAGGCGAGCGTTCGCTTTCACCTAAATCGGCTTTGACCAAGCGGCCGTATCCGCCGGGTATGCACGGCCGAAAGGGGACTCGCAAAATGTCAGAATACGCGAGCCAATTGCAGTCTAAACAGAAAGTAAGAAATACGTATCGTCTTTTGGAGCGTCAGTTCAAGGGCTATGTTAAATCGACACTGGCTTCAAAAAAGGATCCGTATGACGGAATAATCCATCAGCTCGAGTACAGGCTGGATAACGTCGTATATCGGATGGGTTTGGCCCAATCGCGTGATCAGGCGCGGCAGTTGGTTAACCATGGCCACATTTTGGTCAACGGGCGTAAAAATTCCATCGTTTCTTCTCATGTCAGGCATAACGACATTGTCAGTATTCGAGAAGGAAGTATGAAGATGCCCTTCTTTTCAACATTAGTGCCCCAATGGTTTCCAAAGCATGAAGGACCGTCGTGGCTGGAAGTGGATAAATCTAAAATGTCGGCCCGGGTAAAAAGCTCGCCGTCGGTTGAAGAAAGCGGTCTAAGGGTCAGCGACCTTCAGGCCATTATTGAATATTATTCAAGATAAATAACCGCGGCCATGCGTGAGATTATTAATCCGCATCGTCGCAAATAAAATGTTAACACTACCGGAACAAATCAAGCTGGTGTCAAAGGACGGGAGTAAGGCGAAATTCGAAATATCCCCATTAATGCCCGGCTACGGAGCAACAATAGCCAATCCCTTGCGTCGAGTTTTGCTTTCTTCATTGGAAGGCGGAGCGGTCACGGCCATCAAAATAAAAGGCGTTGATCATGAATTTTCGACCGTCAGCGGAGTCCTTGAAGATTTAATCCAAATAATTCTAAATGTTAAGAAATTGAAATTTAAAATCCACTCCGACGTACCGGTTAAAGTTTCTCTCCAAGCCAAGGGCGAGGGCGCCGTCACTGGAGAAGACATAAAACTGCCGACAGAGGTGGAGTTGATTAATCCCAATCAGCACATCGCCACGTTAACAGACAAGAAATCAGATTTGACCATTGAATTGGACGTGGAAAAAGGCGTCGGTTATGTCCCCGTCGAACAAAGACAGAAAGAAAAATTGGCCATCGGTGTTATTGCCATCGATGCCATGTTTTCACCGGTGAAAACGGTCAATTTCAACATCGAAGACGTTCGTGTCGGACAAAGGATTGACTATAACAAGATTACCATGGAAATCGAAACTGACGGATCGATTGAACCTGAGCAAGCATTGAGAGACGCAGCCAATATCCTAAACGATCATTTTAAAGTCGTAGCCGAGATTGAGGTGCCGGAACCCGTTGAAAAGAAAACTAAAACCAAAAAGAAAAAGGAATAATCATGAAAAGAGGCAACGTTAGAAAATTCGGCAGAGTTCGGAGCAAACGCAAGGCGCTTCATAAAGCGCTGGCGACCGCTCTGATTGAGCATGGCAAAATCAAAACAACCGCCGCTAAAGGCAAGGCCGTCGCTTCTTATGTCGAAAAGCTCGTTACAAAATCCAAAAATGCCGATGTGGCCGTCCGCCGTGAATTGTCAACCGGACTGGGAACTAAGGCAGTGTCGACATTAACCAAAAATATCGCCCCTCTTTTTGCCGACGTTAAAAGCGGATACACACGGATTACCAAATTGGGCAGAAGAATCTCTGACGGTTCGGCCATGGTAATGGTTGAATTTACAAAATCATGGAAATAATAATCGACGCGACAAATCAAACGCTGGGCAGACTGGCCACGAAAATTGCTACGACATTAAGAGGAAAACATCTGGCCAGCTTTGAGCCGAATCAAATGCCCGGAATTATCGTTAAAATAACCAACTACGATAAAATACGATTCACCGGCCAGAAGCTCCGCCAGAAAGAGTACTATCACTATTCCGGATATCACAGCGGCCTAAAGACTCGAAAATTGGGAGAGCTCTGGATTTCAAGACCGACTGAAGTGATACGTATGAGCGTGTATCGAATGTTGCCGAAAAACAAAATGAGAGATAAATTAATCAAAAATCTTAAATTCGCATAATGGCGACAGAAAAACAAAAAATCGAAAATCAGGCCGAAACCGCGGAAATAATTGCGGATTCAGTTGACGATGAAAATGTTCTTTTCCCAGAGGAGGGAGAAGTAAAGGAAGGCGAGGAGAAATTTTATCAGGCCGTCGGACGACGCAAAAATTCGATTGCTCGAATCAGGCTCTTCACCAAGAAATCGACTGATCAGGTTAAAAGTGATCAGGCCTTAATAACCGTAAACGATAAGAATTATTCGGATTATTTTACGGACTCAAATTTAAAATTAGTTGTCGAATCAGCGCTAAGAAAACTAAAATCATTAAACAGATTCAAGGCAACCGTAGTCGTGAGCGGGGGGGGACTGTCAGGCCAGGCCGAATCTATCAGGCACGGAATGGCCAGAGCGTTAATACTATTCGACGTTAACTTCAAGAAAAAGCTCAAAAAGGCCGGATTTCTGACTCGAGATCCGAGGGTCAAGGAAAGACGCAAGTACGGAAAGAAAAAAGCCAGAAAATCGCCGCAATGGAGCAAGAGATAGTATAAAATCTCGATTGATTTTATATTTTTATAACATTCTGGCCGCCTCTTCTGTCGATTTCCACAATCTGATACTCATGCTTAACGGTTGAGCCGCTGGCAACGCTACCCATATCAAGAACTACATGATCGCTGTCTCTAAACCAGGCAGCGTTTTTGATTGTTTTGTTCAGGCGAAGTACCAAATCTCTTTCGCCGGTCTTCATATAAGGCTGATAGTCCTGATCTTTTAAATGCATCAGCCAAACTTGTCTATCATCCCACCAAACTATTTTGCTTTTATCTTCCGATAGGGAAAAACCAAGGACATTAGTGGCTAATATCTTGGGCTGATCCTCAATTCGAGCATCAATCAGTGTCTTATTCAGCATCTGATAGTCACCGGATTTAATAATCATCGGCGTAGGCTGTGGCGACTTTTTGATTGGTGATGGGATAGGCGTCACCAGAGGCAAAAACAGAGTTTCAATTTCGACAATGAGATCATTGGCATCTTCACCATCAATCGGAAGTATCATCACCCTTGGAAAGTCAGTTACCATGCCTTCGTCAACACCGATATTTTTTTGCCACGTTGAGTATCCATCCTTTTTGACCTGCACCGTGTATTGGCCCGGCAATAACCTGTCCTGACTGAATGAACTAGTCAAAAACGAGGTCTTGCCGGCAAATTCTCCGTCAACGTAAACTTCGGCGCTGGTGTTTGATTTCAGATAAAAAGCCCCTGTTTTTAAAAATTCACCCTCTTCAAAGTCATACTTATATCCCTGAGCATACAAGACGGCGACATATCCAACGCTTAAAAACAAGAAAATGGCAATATAAAAAATAATCCGTCGGGTAAGTCTGGTCATATAATGATTTTATATTTTCACATATTTCATCGCTTTCGTCAAATCGATTGCCAGTCGCTGAAACAGGGGCTATAATCATTGCGCCATGAAAAAGATAGGTATCGATCTGGGAACTACAAACACCGTTGTTTTTATGCCTAAAAAAGGAATCGTGATAAACGAGCCCTCTGTCGTTGCAATTTCCGTAATAGACAATAAAGTTCTGGCCGTGGGGAATCTGGCCAAAGAAATGATCGGCCGGACTCCCGACAGCATTGTCGTGTCAAAACCGCTGGTCAACGGCGCTATTGCTGATTTCAAGGTAACCGGAGCCATGCTCCGCTATTTCATCCGTAAAGCCGGCGGTTTTTTAAGCTTTATAAAACCGGAGGTTTTAATTTCAGTTCCGGCGGGCATTACGTCAACGGAAAAAAGAGCAGTAATCGAATCAACATTAAACGCCGGAGCTAAAGCTGTTTATCTAGTAAAGGAGCCCGTGCTGGCGGCAATCGGAGCGAAGATTCCGATAAATAATCCTACCGGAAATATGATTTTGAATATCGGCGGCGGAACCACCGAATTGGCCGTTATTTCTCTGGGCGGCATAGTCAGCTGCGCGTCAATACGGGTTGGTGGGAATAAGCTTGATGCCTCCATTGTTGATTACATAAAACACAAACATGGCCTGGCCATAGGCGAGAGAACGGCGGAATTGATAAAAATATCAATCGGCAGCGCCGTTAAACAGGCCAACGAAGAAAAAATAAATATCAAGGGACGAGATTTATCCTCCGGCTATCCCAAGACCATAGAAATTTCATCAAATGAAATAACCGAGGCAATGGGCGAACAATTGAGAGAGATAGTCCAGATTATAAAAAATGTGCTGGAAGTCACGCCGCCGGAACTTTGCGCGGACATAATGGACAGGGGAATTATAATATCCGGCGGAGGCGCATTATTAAAAAATATTGACGCGCTTATTACAAAAATAACCGGCGTTCCGGCCGCAATCGCCGACGACCCGCTTTTCTGCGTGGCCCGAGGAACTGGAATTGTTTTGGATAATCTGGAAGCGTATAAGAAAAACGTGGTTGCCAAAAGATGAAGATTGCCATTGTCCATGACTGGATATACAGACTCAGCGGCTCTGAAAGAGTTTTGATGGAACTGCATGACATGTTTCCTAACGCTCCGATTTTCACGCTTTTTTACAATCCGGATTTTTTAAAGAAGCATTTTCCGGACGCCGATGTCAGAGCGAGCTTTCTACAAAAATTCCCGCTAATATGCTCCCCGCTGCAAAAAACATACGTTCCTTTAATGCCTTCGGCGGTTGAGTCGTTCGATTTTTCCGGATATGACACAGTCATATCCTCATCGGCCGTCTTCTCAAAAGGAGTTATTGTAAGCCCCGGGACCAGGCATATATGCTATTGCTACAGTCCCAGCCGCCAGCTTTGGGATATGCATAATAATTATTCAAGGTTCCTTGCCGGCCGATTAATAACGCACTTTTTGAGAATCTGGGACAAACAGGCGGCTGGCAGAGTTGATGAATTCGCTGCTATATCCAAAAATGTTAAGAATAGAATCGCCAAATATTACGGCCGGGAAGCCAAGGTAATATATCCGCCATTAACATTAAAATCTAATGCTCCGATTTCGCAGGGCGACTTCTATTTAATCGTTTCTCGCCTTTATGATTACAAGAACATATCAATTGCCATTGATGCTTTTAACAAAATAAAAAAGCCGCTGGTAATTGTCGGCGATGGACCGAATCGGATGAAATTAAGTCGTATAGCAAAATCCAACATTAAGTTTACGGGCCATTTGAGTGATGATAAAATAGCCGAATATTATGCATCATGCCGGGCTTTTGTAATGCCCCAGGAAGAAGATTTCGGACTGACCCCCGTCGAGGCCATGAGTTTTGGAAAGCCGGTCTTGGCCTTAAAAAAAGGCGGCGCTTTGGAAATCATAGAGAAGGGCGTCAACGGCGAATTTTTTGATGACCCCATTACGGAGTGCCTTGTTGATGGAATACGCCGGTTAGACGCGAATTATCCGAATTATAATCCGGAGAAAATCAAAAAATCAGTCAAAATATTTTCAAGAGAAAAATTCAGAAATGATATACTGGAATTAATAAATGGATAGAATATCAATCGCCACAATAAATTTCAACGGCGCGGAAAAAACAATCATACTGCTCGATAGTTTAAAAAATCAATCCGTAAAGGATTTCCAGATGATTGTCGTTGATAATAATTCCGATAAATACGATTATGCCCGGTTGGAAAACTGGATTCTTAATAATTCGCCAGATGTTTTTTTATTCAAAAACGCGGTCAATTCGGGATTCGCGGGCGGATCAAATTACGGAATCAACAAAGCCCTGAAAGCCGGCGCTGACTGGGTGGTATTGCTCAATAATGATACCTGGGTCGAAAGTGATTTTATCGAACGCCTGAAGCCGGAATTAGAGCACAAGGAGGGCATCATCGGCCTGCCGCTGGATGAAGGGGACGGGCACATATCATTCGGCGGGTGCTTGCAATGGCTTAAGCCGACACTGACTCACGGCCATGGGTACGTCAAAGGCGAAAAGACTACAAAAGTAAATTTTAAATACGCAATCGGCGGGGGAATGGCCGTATCGAAAGACGTGTTTAGAAAGATAGGGGTTTTTGATGAAAATTATTTTCTCTATTTTGAGGACGCTGACTTTTCATTCAGAGCCTGGAAGGCCAACGTGCCGATTGAATACCTGCGTCTCCCGATTGTGAAACACGCCCAATCCTCATCGGCTGCGAAGCTTGGTTCGCCGACTTTATTAAGGCTCCATTATCGCAATGCCTTATATTTCAATATGAAGCACGGGCCGGTTTGGGTTCAATTCATGCTTTTGCCGTGGAGCTGGCTGATATTAACGAAGCAGGCGATAAAAATTGTTTTTAATTATCATGTCGAAGAATCAAAAGCAATAATCAAAGGGGTATTGGATTTTTATTACCAGCGCTATGGCAAAATATAGAATCGGAATCGAATGCGAGGAAATCGAGTCTAAGAATCCCTCCTGGGGGGTCGGGAAAATGCTGTCCAGATTGCTTGAGGAAATTTCAAAGAAAAAGGAGCTGGAGGATCAATTCAAATTCATTTTGTACTTCAAGGATTCAATACCGGATCTGCCGTACTTGAACTCGCCCGTCTTCGAAAAGAAAACGACTCCGGTTCCGTTTTTTCCACACCGACTTTTCCCGATATATTATTTCGCACTTTTACCTGTCAGACTGTGGTTCGAAAAACTGGATGCCATGTACTGGCCCAAGTACATGCTTCCCGTAATATCATTAGAAAATTCTCTGGTTGTATTGACCGAGGATGTATATTACGAAACGTTTGAGGGAAATCTTCCATTTCGGTATAGATTGTCATACGCGATATTTTCCCGATGGGCGGCTGTTTTCGCGAAAAAAATCATGGTCATATCTGAAACATCGAAAAGAAACGTTTCCAAGCTGTTTAAAATAGACGAGAAACGAATATCGGTTAATCATCTCGGGATTGATGTCCGCGAAAATATCAATTTTGTACAGCCCACTGAAAAATATATTTTGTACGTCGGCCAGGCTTTTCCTAGACGGCATCTGAAAGAAACAATGCTGGCATTTGAAAAAATACACGGCCAGTTTCCGGATTTAAAATTAATCGCCGTCGGACCCGATAAATATGACGCTAAAACAATAGCTCAACTCGCGAAGGACGTTAATTCAAGAATAGGCTGCGAAGCAATCAGCCATGCCAACTACGTATCCGACGGCGAGCTGCTGAAGTTGTATGTCGGCGCCTCTTCACTGATATACGTTTCCGACCGTGAAGCGTTCGGTTTGCCGCCGATGGAAGCCTTGTCATTCGGCGTGGCGCCCGTTGTCGCCGACAACGAACTTGGCCATGAGCTTTTTGAGGATTACGCGTTTTATGCAGCCAATAACACGGTTGATGGCATAGCAGGTGCTATCGTTCAATCGTTGACTGACAGTAGCCGACGGGAAAAAATAAAAACCGACGGACCTCAATTCGCCGGCCGATATTCATGGAAAAGGTTCGCTGACAACTGGCTGAATATTATAAGAAGCATGGTCAAATGAAAAAGCTGAATATCATTTTTATTTTTGAGCTAATCTTATTCTTTCTCATCGTCTCGGGGCTTATCCCTAGGTCTTTTGCCAATGTTTTGGCTTTAGTTTTAATTATTTACGCCCTGTTTGCGTCAGTTGAAAATTCCACAATTCTTTTTCTTCGTTCCATACCGTTCTTTCTGGCGTTGCCCCTGACGTCCTCGTTCGATAATTTTAACACTTGGCGCGTTATGTCAATCGCCATTTTTTTAAAATGGTGGTTTCAAAAATACTCCATCCGGACTTTTTTATCAATTACCCCCAGATTGTCGGCGGAAACAAAAATTTTAGCCGGCCTCCTGATTATGGCTCTGCTCTCGATATTGCCGGCCGGCGACAAAATAATGGCGGTAAAAAGGGTCATCTATTTTTTAAATCTTAGCTTAATCGGCATCGTGGCCTATGATCTGGCGAATCGGAATACTGGAATTTTAAGGAATCTCATAAAAAACACCGCCGTTCCGACAATAATCGTGGCGATTGTCGGCCTGGGCCAAGTTGTTTCCACATATTTTATGGACATATACCAGTTCATGAGAATATGGGGCGAAAATGTACAATGCAATCAATTCGGCAATCAGTGGTGTGATATCGCGGTCAATGTCGGGAATACATGGTTTGCGTACTTCGGCGAGCAGTTGTCGCTTAGAACGTTTTCTCTTTTCCCCGATTCCCATTCCTACCCCATATTCATGCTTCTGGGCTTGCCGGCAATATTCGCCATATCTCTCAAAAATAAAATTGCCCGATACATCGCGGAACCGGGGAGAAAAATTAAGAACTTATTCCAAACTCGATCTGGCTTGCATATATTATGGGCGCCCCTTGTCTATCTAATGCTAATCTTAAGCGGCACCCGGGGGATATGGGCGGGCAGTATCGGGGTTATTCTTTTTGGTTTGATTGTCATATATTTTCTTAAAGACAGCCGCAGAAAAATATTCATGTACCTCGCGTCGTACATATCCATATTTTTCCTTCTTTTTTTCGTCGCTTTTCCCATATTCGCTTCGCCCCAGTTTCTTGTTTCAAAGGGAGATAATCTGCTGCTTCAAAAACGCGTGCGATCAATTATTGATTTCGGCGAGACGTCAAACGCCCAAAGAATTGAAATATGGAAAAAAACGACGGATTCCATAATCAAGCATCCGATATTGGGAATCGGCATCGGAAATTATCCGATAGTCTTGAGCCAGGATCTCAAGTTAGCCAAGGCCGGATCATCGGCGCATAATTTATATCTTCATGTCGCCGCCGAGATGGGAATACCAGCCTTGATATTGGCGATTTGGCTTATGCTAAAAATATTATTCAACGCATTCAAGAAATACGCGTCATCGGATGATCCTTTTTTGATTGTATTTTATGGCGCGTCGCTATTATATTTTCCCTGGGTTTTGCTTTATCTTTTGACTGATGTCGCCGTGTTCGATGAGAGGGCGTTTTTAATGCTTGCAATAACGGCAGGTATATTAATAAAAAAATATCATGTCCCACAATCCTCCGGTAACAATTAACCTGGCTGTCCGAAACGGCGCTAAATTTATCCGCCACACTTTGAATTCGGTCAAAAGCCAAACATACGGAAATATGGAGATTAATGTTTTTGACAATAATTCTAATGACGAAACTGTCGAAATCGTGACAACCGAATTTCCTGAATATAAATTGACGCGAAGCGGTGAAAACATCGGCATCTGGGCGGCCCAAGAAAAATTATTTGATATTTCAAACGGCAAATATATCGTCGCCCTTACGGACGTCATCCTCGATCCGTATTTCATCGAAAACGCGGTAAGCATTATGGAGTACGATGATAAAATCGGGGCCGTTCAGGCAAAAATCTATCAGATGAATTTATATTCAAATAATGAGCCGGAAAAAACAAATGTCATTGACTGCGTCGGGTTTAAAATATTTCACTCGAGAAAAATCATAAATGACGGCCAAGGTGAAGTTAATAATGGCCAATTTGGAGAAGTTAAAGAAATTTTCGGCGTCGAGGGGGCTGTACCGATATTCAGAAAGAAAACACTTGAAGATTGCAAAATTAACGGACACTTCATAGATCCAATATATAGGGTGGGGCCGTTGGGATACGGCGATGATTTAGATTTAGCCTGGCGCATGAACATGTTCGGCTGGAAGCAAATCTACGCCCCTAACGTAATTGCCTATCATGACCGGTCGACGACAAAAGGATACGCCAAAAAATGGCTTCAGTATTTCTCAAGACGGTCAGAAAGAAGCCGGATTGACATTGAAAAGAGGCGGTTGGATTGGCGGAATGTCAGATGGACAATCATTAAAAATGATTATATAATCAATATCTTAAAAGACCTGCCGAGGATACTATTGAGAGAAATCCAGGTATTGGGATACGCCGTTTTATTTGAACCGAAAGTGCTAATGGCCATTCCGGGCTTCATATCAGGATTGCCGACGATATTAAAAACAAGGAAGGAAGTTATGAGGCGAGCCAGAAGAACTTCTCGTGAAATGAGAAAGTGGATGAATTAAACACATTACAAGAAAAAAAATCCAAAAGAAAATTGGCTCTTTTGGGATTATTGTTTCTCTTTATCCTTTTGGGCTGGGGAGCCGTTAAATTGGGCCTGGCTTACAATACAATCGAAGTAAACACGGCCAAGGAGAACGGGTTCTGGAATCGGGTAGCGACGATACTTACGTTTAGTCAAGCTCAAGAAGAACCGACGCCAACTCCGGAAGAAAACAGGACGGATATTTTGGTTTTAGGCATGAGAGGACTGGATGATCCCGATGCGGAACAGGGCGGTCTTTTGACCGATACTATTCTTCTTTTCAGTCATAACAAACAGACAAACAAGTCAGCCATCGTTTCCATCCCCAGGGATCTGTACATTAATATCGGCGGAAAGATGGATAAAGCCAATACCGGTTACGAAAAGGGGCTGGCCAAAAAAGACGGGCTTGGATACAGTAGGAGAATTTTCTCAAACCTGACAGGCGTTCACATTGACAACGTTGTTGTTTTTGATTTTTCCTCATTCAAAACCATCATCGACGACTTAGGCGGCATTGATATCCATCTTGAAAAGCCCTTTGAGGAAAATGATCAATGGGGAAATAGTTTCTATATCCCGGCCGGCGAAAATCATCTTAATGGCGAGACCGCCCTTTACTACGTCCGCTCCCGCTACTCGACGAACGACTTTGACCGCTCCCGCCGCCAGCAGCAGGTCATCATGGCCATTAAAGACAAGGTCATGAAGCTGAATTACATATCCGATCCGATTAAGACGCTGGAGATAATAAACTCCATAAGAAAGAACATTACCACTGATTTAAATATATTTGACTCAAAAACGATAATTAATTTAGCCAAGCAGGTAAATAATTCCCAGCCCGCTCAATTTGTAATGTCCACTGAAAATCTGCTTTATCAGAGCATTGAGAATAAGGTCTATATTTTATTGCCTAAGGGCGACGACTATGGCGATATAAGAAAAATGTTTAAGGAAATTGTAGAGTAATCACGCGGAATGGCCTCATCGGGCGCGCATAAAAAGTCTGCTGACTTTTTTGCTCGGACTCGTCGTCAGGCCACTCCTCGTGGTCCCTCTGATACCATTCCGCGTTTTAACATATATCAATGCTTTCTATTATTATCCTGAACTACAAAAATCCGCCGCTTTTACGGCTCTGTCTGAAATCGGTCACGGCGAGCATATCGAGAGATTTTAAATACGAGATTATCGCCGTTGATAATGCCTCTGAATATGAAACCAGATCCGTAATCACTGAAGAATTTCCGTCAGTTAAATTAATCCCGCTGAAAGAAAATCTCGGTTATACACGAGCCAACAACATCGGGCTGAAGGAGGCGATAGGGGACCAGCTGCTGATTCTGAATGTTGACATCGCACCTCTGGCTGGATCAATCGAGAAAATGTCCCATTACATGAACAACAGACCCCAAATAGGCATGCTCGGGCCGGAACTCCTGAACTTCGACGGTACGCACCAGGATTCATGTTTTCGCTTCTATTCTCCTTGGACAATTATTTATCGGCGCCTGCCGTTTAAACTGCCATTCATGAAGAGGGAGCTTAGCAGATTCAGATACGCCGACGCGGATTTGAAGCAAACTCAACCCGTGGACTGGCTTATGGGATCGGCGATTTTAATATCCCGGGAAGCCTACGAAAAAGTCGGGCCGATGGATGAATCATTCTTCCACTATTTTAACGATGTTGACTGGGCTCAAATGTTTTGGGAAAATGGATTTGAAGTCGTGTATTATCCTTTGGTTTCCATGTATCATTATCAAAAACCGGGTTCAAGAAGGTTCGGCCTCCTGGGCCCGATTTTTAACAAGCAAACCAGATGGCATATAAGAGATGGAATTAAATACTTCCGAAAATACTCCGGAACGCAAGTCGTTTTCTAAACGCGTTTTAATCGCCGTAATTGCAATCGCTTTTTTGGGCGGCTTTTTAGTCAGCGCAGCTTTTGACGGCGGCAATCCCGTTTACAGATTGGTAAATAAGGATTCCCAAACCGTCGAAGACGTTGATTTTTCACTATTCTGGAAAGTCTGGGATGACCTTCAAAAAAAATATGTGGAGCCTGCCCAGCTTGATCCCAAAACAATGGTATACGGCGCAATAAAGGGCATGGTTGACAGCGTGGGGGATCCGTACACGGTATTTCTTGAGCCTGAATCAAGCAAAAAATTTGAATCCGAGATAGCTGGTTCATTCGGCGGCGTCGGCATCGAAATCGATAAAAGAAATGATGTTTTAATGGTCGTCGCACCTATTAGAGATACACCGGCCTTTAAGGCGGGTATATTGGCAGGAGACAAAATACTCGAAATTGACGGAAAATCCACACAAGATTTATCAATCGATGAAGCGGTTAAACTTATCCGCGGCCGGCCGGGAACCAAGGTTACGCTCGGAATTATCCGTAACGGCAAGGAAGATATGTTGGAGTTTTCTCTCATAAGGGAAAACATCCGCATCCCGGCCACGAATTTGAAATATATCGACAACAATAACAATAAAATCGCATATCTTCAGATACACATGTTTAACCAAAACGTAGTTTCCGAATTTAGGAAGAACAGCCAGGACATTCTGAAGAACAACCCGTCCGCAATCGTATTAGATTTAAGAAACAACCCCGGAGGCCTTTTGGATGCGGCGGTTGACATCGCCGGATATTTTCTTGACTCCAACGCGCTTGTAACAAAGGAGGAATTTGGAGACGGAAAAACGAATGATTTTCTGGCAATGGGCGGTTCGGCTTTGAAATCGTATCCGGTAGTCATTTTGGTAAACGGGGGATCAGCTTCAGCTTCAGAAATCCTGGCTGGAGCCTTGCATGATAACCGGGGAATTAAATTGGTGGGGGATAAAACCTTCGGCAAGGGCCTGGTGCAGGAGCTTCAAAAATATTCAGACGATTCGTCACTGAAGGTCACCGTCGCGCGCTGGTTGACGCCAAACGGCGTTAACATATCAAAAACCGGCCTTGAACCTGACATTAAAATTGTAATTCCTAAAGACGCCGATCCAGAAACCGTCACAATCGGCGAACCGGGCAAAGATCCGCAGTTAGACAAGGCTCTTGAAATATTGCGATAAATCATATATTATTTATTCTCCATGAAAGTCATACTGCTTGAGAATATAAAAAATATCGGCCAGATGGGGGACATTAAAAATGTGGCTGATGGCTATGGCCGGAATTTTCTGTTACCCAATAAATTGGCCCGATTAGCGACTGCCGACGGTCTTCGGCAAGCATCGGTGCTAAAGCAAAAACTGGCCGGCATGCAAGAAATTGAACGCAAGAACGCCGAGTCTGTGGCCGCGCAATTAGAAGATAAAAGCATAGAAATCGTCCGTAGGGCGAGTAAGACGGGAACATTATATGACGGCATCGAGAAAAAAGACATCGCCGAGGCCATCAAATCCGCGTTTCAAATTGAAATTTCCGAGAATATGATTCAGCTCACGAATCACATCAAAAAAACGGGGGATTATGTTATTGAAATAGAAATTCTGCCGGAAGTTAAGTCGAGCATGAAATTATCAGTCAAACCTTTAGCAAAAGCATTGGAGGAATAAAAGTCTGCCGGAAAGTGAAAATATAATAAATCCGCCTCTCGGCGGATTTATTATATTACGTTCACTACCTTCGCCAGTCTTCGAGATCCGTCAAAATTCTTTTTACGGATTGTCTGAAATTTCACCTTTCCGGAATTAACGGCGTAGAGCGTGTAATCGGAACCGGTGCGGACGCCTTTGCCGGCCAGAATCTTATTTCCCATCTGGCGGACGATTATACTGCCGGGTTTGGCGACTTCTCCGTCGTAAAGTTTCACCCCACGGTATTTGGGCTGTGAATCTCTTCCAAGTTGCGTAGATCCTATAGCTTTTGTATGCGCCATGTAATAATATTCAGATTACGATACCAGTGAATGACATATTAGCAAAAATAGTGAAATTGGTCAAGAAATATGAACAGTCTGTTTTTTTGGGAGTTTGCATTATTTTGATTATAATCATCGGATACAATATCGGCCGGATATCATCGACAAAAGATAGAGAAGCGGCCCAAATTAATTCCTACCAGATAGAAGACAGGGTCACTCCGACACCAATCGACAAGAGGGTAGTGGCCTCGAAAAAATCAAGCTCCAGATTATATCATTTTACATGGTGTTCGGGGGCCAAAAGCATAAAAGAGGAAAATAAACTATGGTTTAGTTCGGAGGAAGAGGCGATTGGAGCCGGTTACAAATTATCCGGAAACTGCCGAAAATAACCGCCGGATTTAATCATACATGCCTCAGCCAATAGTCATGCTCCCATTCCCAAAGAGTTTTACAAGCCAGAAACGCCTTGATGTCGTGATCGAAATTCGGCAATTCCTTGAATTCATATTCTCCTCTCATTTCCGACCATTCATGTTCACAGGGGTATTTGTCGCCCCGTATTTTATCCCTTCCGCCTTTGCTTCTTAATGACGCTCCGCATCTCACGCATTTTTTGTTCTGATCAATTCTCAATATCCAGCGGGATAGGGGAGGAATGTCCGCGTTTTCAACCAGAGCTTCGACATAGGCCGATGTCTGCATATTGTAATCGCGATATATGGCCATCGATGTTTTTATGTCCAAAACTCCCAAATGGCCATTAACTTCGGCCAGCACGTCCATCGTGCCGGAATATCCGTGCTTCTTGCTTAATATTCTCTCCTCGACTTTATGGACGTCGATATCGTTGCGGCTCCTGAAATCCAGAAACGCCGAAATCGCCGGTTTGATATTTTCAGGAATCTCAACCTTCTCATTCTTTAATATCGCTTCAATCGTATCATGAATCAATGTGCCTTCATCGGCCGATTTATTCTTCATGGCTTCGGCGGCCTTAAAATTGGGCATCGACGCGTAAAAAGCATACAGTGCCGGTTTGGCCTTAATCGAGACGATTGCGGTTACCCTCGGATACCAAACATCATCTATCGTGTATCCATTCTGCTCTTTAAATTCAGACGCGCTTTTGTACCAAGTCATTTAATGAATTTTTCCCAATATTCAAATAATTTTGCCGTTGATTTGATGTCACCATAGCAATATTTGGCAATGTCCAGTATTTTGCCTTCATTGAAATATCGGGCAACCTCCTCTCCTGATATTCCCTTGTCTTTCGGGCTCTCAATGCCAAAAGCCTGGCACCATAGATGCAAATTTCTTTTGCCCCTGACGGCGCCAAAATTGGTCAATCTATCAAGTATGTCAATATGCGGGCCCGGGGCATAGCGATTGTGCATCAAACTGACGCTTGGCTTAATTTCGTTGACGGCCGAACGAATCATGAGATAGGGACAATCAAAAGAATGGCCGTTGAACGAAACAAATTGGCGATAATGTTGAGCCGCATCCCAAAAATTTTTCAGTATTTCTTTTTCATCGGAGCAGGGGACATATTGAACTTCTTCGTCCGATGCCGTCTTCTTGTCCAACTTTATTTCTCCGCCGGCAGGGGTATTATCATGCGATTGAAAATATACCGCCCCTTTTTCCGTATCCGGATTCAATATACCCACGGCGATAACGCGGCCGGTGAGAGGAGAGAACCCAAGTTCATTCCGGATATTTTTTCTTTCCTCCTCATTTTCAGCGAATTCCAAAAGATGATTCTTGGATATTTCGTCCAAAGAATCAAATTCCACTCCTACAGTCTCAATGTCGAATACTAATTTGGGCATTCATTATTTATACTATACACGAAGCAAACGTTCAAGAAACTAAAATGATAGGGATGTCGTTCATCAAAAATTAATTTTTTGGATATATTATATGGGCATCGTGAGAATCAATGAAACGATTTATTGGTCATAGGTTTTCTCCTCGGGAGGGGATGTGATCCCCCAAGCAGCTTTTATGCTTGATATCTGGGAGGAGGTTTTATACCTCCTCCCGAGGGGAAAAACAGGGGAAATCGCAATATGTTGAGTCGCGAAATATCTCTTTTGCGACGTTGGAGTATATTTTTAAATTTAATTAAATAATTATAAATAATTTATTTATCCCAAAAATACTGTCGCCTAGCCTAGCCTATCATCGAGGAGGCTGATAAGGGTAGACTTATAACTATTGCGAAAAAAAATATTGCTAAAAAAAATATTGCTAACGATTAGGGTCTCCCCCGCCATGCGAGTAGGGCAGTCGGGGAATTTTTAAATTACAAATAATCCATAGGATTGATTGTTCCGTCAAAATAGTTGAAGTACAGCTGACCCTTCCTGGCCTCGTTAACGAATGTAAAGAATTCTTTATATATAGAAAGGTGCAGATGGGAGCCGCTGGAATTTCCGGTACTCCCCTCGTATCCGATTACTTGGCCCGCTGAAACGTTTGTACCGACCCTTAAAAACGACAAGGCGCTCATATGGCCGTAGACGCTTACCAGGTTATGTGCCCCGGGATGCTGAATCGCGACCCAATTCCCCCATCCGTCGTTTTTTCCGTTGGCGACAATAATCCCGTCAGCCACAGACTTAATCGGCGTGCTCATGCCCGATGCGATATCTACTCCGTTATGGGGCGCTCCACCGTACGCTCCCCTTTTATTGCCGCATCTGGCATATCTTGTGCAACCATATCCTTGGGTAACCCGGCGGGATGCGGAGGGCCACTGAAAAAGTTTTGTACCCTTTCTGGGCAAGGAATCGGCCTTCACGCGCACGATGTAAAGGCCGCCCTGGATAATCTGCGTTTCCAATTCCAGAAGTTCAGAAAAGAAAAGAGCTCGTTTGGCTTCAGTTTCCGCCAAAAGTTTCTGGTAAGCCGCTTCCTGGCTTTTCGTTCTCTTCAGAAGCTGATCCGTGTCGCTTTTAACTTCGTCTAAGGATGCTTTTTGCACCGTTTGCTGTTCCTTCAGCTGCTCCAGGTTTATTTTCTTCCCCTCAAGCGAAGATTTGTCGGTCTGCAATTTATCCCTGGCATCCTTAAGATCATTAACCAACGAAAGGAGGTTGGAATTGACGGTGCGGGCATATTGCTCCTGCCTAAGAAAATCGGACAAATTTTTGTTCTTTATGAGAGTTTCGACGATATTCTCGTCGTCCTGCTCATTCAAGTATATTATTATCTCCGATATTGTTCTTTTTTGGGAATCAATCCTTTTTTCGGTCTCGAATATATCCTCCCCCAAATCTCCGATTTGTATTCTAGTCTTATCAATATTCTTACCGGTCAGCTGTATCTGGACCTGTATTTGATTTATTTGGTTCTTCAAGCTCGAAATCTTTCCCTGAAGAGTTTTAGCTTGTTCCTGCTGTTCGCCGATAGCATCGCGGTATTGTTCGGCTTGCTCTTCAAGTTCACGGATTTGGCGCTGAAGTTCGGCAATACGCTCCTGGTCTGTGGCGGCAGAAATAAAATCACCCCCCGGGAAGACAAGGGAAAACGTGATGATTATTGCAATTATTGATTTAAATAGCTTATTTGACATTATTGGTGTATTGTGATATAATTGAAGAATGAGGTGCTAGAATGCCTGTACTGCCGATGTTCGCGTGGGTGATGATTGTTGGTGTTATCATTGCGTTCGTTGGTCTCCTCGTTGGGACTTGGCGACAGCAATGGGGGGACATGGCGTTCGCAATGATGGTGGTGGGAGTCGCTCTCGTACTCGTTGGCGCCATGGTCGGCTTTTACGAGACGAAGTACCCACTCGGCGGCCAGAACATCGGCCGCCTTTTTTATTTTCTCAATGCGGAATCTATTCTCTCAAGCGTTTTCTCTTTTCCGATAACAAATGCAATATCTACCGGGTCGGGGGATTTTTGTTTGCCCGATAGGGCAACGCGCAACGGCCAATATACCAACCCCCTATCCCCCGTCTTCTCGCTTAAACTATCAAGCACCTTTCTGAATCTTTCTTTTCCATCTTCATAATTAAAACTTTCAATTAATTCCTTGGTCTCTTTTAGCGATTTTAAAACTGCATCAACTGAACTGTCCTTCCATATCAATAATGATTTATCGTATTCCGGTTCCCTCCATAGGTAATCATACTCCCCCGCCTCCGATAATTTTTCAAGCCGTTCCGTAATTAACGCCACGGCGGCATCAGGAATTTCAGAAATTTTAGTTGCCGCTCTTAACTCATCGGGTGTGAGCATTTTAACATATTGCGAATTAAGCCAGTTCAGCTTTTTGATATCAAAAACCGCGCCTGATTTATGAACTTTAGAGATGTCAAACCCCTCAATTAATTCTTCGCTGGAAAGGACATCTTTATCGTATGAATGGCTTATTGCCGCAAGATAATTGAGCACGGCGTCGGAAAGATAATCCTTTTTATATTCATTCAGTGAAACGATGCCATGTCTCTTTGAGAGCTTTGATCTGTCCGGCGCAAGTAAAAGAGGAAGATGGGCATATGTCGGAGCCGGCCGACCCAGCGCCTCGTATATCAGAATGTGCTTGGGCGTATTTGATATATGATCCTCGCCCCTTAGTATGTGAGTTGCGCCAAGCTCAATATCATCAATCACAACGGCAAAATGATACAACGGGCTATCGAGATTGCGCGCGATGGAAATGTCGCCCAAAAGTGATTCTCTGAACCTAACCTCGCCGCGAATAAGGTCGTTAAAAACAATTTCTCGAGTGCTAGAAGAATCTGTTTTCAGGCGAATGACTTGCCCCTCCTTTCGCTCCTCATCTCGATGACCGCAGACATGCCGAGGCGCCTCTTTATTTTCGATTTGTCTTTTATTCTCATCTTCAAGCTCTTCTTTGGAATGGCCGCACCAGAAAGCATGGCCGCTTTCTAAAAGCTGTTCTAAAAATTTCCTATAATTTTGCTTATTGTCACTAGAGCGCCTTATTTGGCCGTCAGGCCTAATCCCGAGCCACTCAAAACCAGCCAAAATATCCTTTTCAAATTCTTTCGTTGATCTTTCCTCATCAGTGTCTTCAATCCTGACATGAAACTCTCCCCCATTCTTTCGGGCAAAGAGATAATTAAAAACGGCGCTTTGAGCCGTTCCGACGTGAAGCAAACCCGTCGGAGAAGGCGCCACGCGGACTTTAATTTGGGAGCTTTTATTCATTCAATATATTCGCTATTATAACCCAAAGATGTACATCTTGGAAGTAATACCGCTAACTAATCTTCCCCAGAACGGGCCGCAAATCCTTAGCTATTTTTCCGACGGAGAAATGCCCAAGGGATCGGTTGTCGGAATTGCCGTTAATAACCGTAAAATTAAAGGCGTCGTTATCTCGTCCAATCCCCTTGAAAAAGAAAAGGCCGCCTTGAAGAAATCTCTTTATCAGCTTAAAAAAATCACAAACATAGTGTCAGCCTCTCCCCTCGTCGGCGAAAACCAATTTAAAATCGCCCTATGGATTGCAAAAACATATTACGCACCGTTAGGACTGTCCCTGAAACATGTTCTACCTCCTTTTTGGGGGAAAAATAAATATCCGTCGGAACCGGTCAATTCCGTGAATAAGGATTCGGAAAACGGGTTTCATATAATTCTGGCGAATACGAAAGACGTTCCCGCCAGAATTGAACCCATGATTAGGGACGCGGTAGACGATGGTCAAGCCATGATAATTTTGCCTGACAAGGAATACATTCCGGCATATGTCGAGCGGTTATCCCGGGTCGGCATTACGGCGGTCATTCAATCAGGCCTCACTAACCAGGAATATTTTAATTCCTGGCAATCGGTATCAGACGGCAGAACTCAAATATTAATAGGCACCAGAAGCGCCCTTTTGGCTCAATTTAAAAACCTCAAATTAATCATTGTCGTAGACAGCCATAATGAAATGTACGCTTCGGATATGGCGCCTAAATTTCATGCGGCCGAATTGGCATCATATGTCGCCGGAATAAACAGAGCGAAACTCATATATGCCGACGTATTTGAAGGCGTAATTAATTATCATGCGGCCCGAAGCCTTGACGACAAAAGAAAACGCGACAGAGAAGTCGTCGCCGTTGACATGGTTCGAGAATTGCAGTCGGGAAATTTCTGGAGCATATCGAATGCCTTGAGAAAGGCTATCATTGACACGCTAAATGCCAATGAAAAAATACTATTATTTTCCCCCAGAAAAGGATATATGGGGCTTCTAGTCTGCGGGAACTGCGGTGCAAGCGTTAAGTGCTCAAATTGTGACGTGCCGATGCGAGTCCATCAATCAATAAATTTAACTCTTGTCTGCCACCACTGTATGAGTGTTAAGAGCTTACCCGGTCATTGCGCAAACTGCAACAGCGCTAAGCTTAAACCGGCCGGACCGGCCGGAAGCCAGAGAATATATGAGGAAATATACGCGTTAAAAGAAGAAGGGAAAATAAGAGATGCGCCCGTGGTTGTCATCGATGCTGATGTTACCCAAAATGAAACTGAAGAAAAAGAAGTCATTGAAACACTCTTAAAGCCCGGACCGGCCGTGTGCGTCGCAACCCAGGGAATTTTCAGTTTTCTGCCATATCTTAATTTTGATTGCGCGGGCGTTATTAACGGGGACTCCTTAATGAATATGCCGGACTATAGGAGCGAAGAAAAATTCATACACGTGTTTGAAAAAATATCGGATTTTAACCCTAAAAAAATAATACTGCAAGCGTATCACAGAGATAATCCCCTGCTTGATTTGCTCCCGGACGGAAACTACGAAAAATTCTATTTGGAATCTCTTATACTTAGGTCCCGATTTATGTATCCGCCGTATTCAAAACTCATCCTTCTTTCATATTCTCATCGCGATTGGAAAAAAGCATCCACCAACGCCAGAATATTAAATGAAAAGCTTAAGATGGCACTGGCTCATTCCAGAATCCAAGACATTGTGCGGCTAAGCGAATCTTCTCCGGCGTATATTTCAAAAGAAAAAGGGCTGTATCGCTATCATATCCTGATAAAGGTGAAACCGGAGTTTGAGAATATACGTGAATTTCTGAAATACGTACCGAATCAATGGAAAATTAGCGTCAATCCTGTCAATTTGATATGATTTTTATATTACAACCTTCGGGGTCCTGGCTCGCAGTTTGCATTAATATTATTGGATTATGGAAATAACAAAACTTCCGCACGCAATATTGGGAAATAAAACAAGGGATATTCCCGTTCAGGATATTAAAGACGGTAAATATGCCGAGCTTATTTTGGACATGAAGAAAGCCATGAAAGCCAATAACGGCGTCGGTCTTGCGGCCAACCAAATCGGAATCGATTTAAGTCTCTTTGTCATTGATTCCAAACTGGCTAATGAACACAACGTGCCTGATGCATATTTTAATTCCGAAATTACGGAGTATTCAACTGAACGGGATGAGCTTGAAGAAGGATGCCTATCGATCCCGGATTATTATATCCCTGTTTTGCGCGCAAAAAAAATAAAACTAAAGGCAATCGATGAAAACGGAAATAAAATAAAATTTAAGGCGCGGGGATTTCTCGCGCGTGTGCTTCAACACGAAACGGATCATTTGAACGGACTAACAATCAAGGATAAATGAAAATCATTTTCTTCGGCTCGTCTGAATTTGCAATTCCCGCTCTTAATGAGCTGGTACAAAATGATTATGAAATTTTGGTTGTCGTGACCCAGCCGGACAAGCCCATCGGGCGGGACAGAATACTGTCCCCCACCCCGCTCGCCGTTTTTGCATCCGCCAGGGGCATTGAAATATTGAAACCCGAAACACTGAAAGACGAATTTTTTTTTGATAAATTCAAAGCGCTTTCCCCGGACTTATGCGTCGTCGCCGCGTACGGAAAAATAATTCCGAAGAAATATCTTGAAATTCCGAAATATGGATTCGTCAATATCCATCCTTCTCTTCTGCCTAAATACCGCGGGCCATCGCCAATTCAGACGGCGATAATGAATGGTGAAACTGAAACGGGAGTGACAATCATGCTGGTAGACGCGGAAATGGACCACGGTCCCATTATCGCGGTTAAAAAGCATCAAATACCAAGCGGCGCATATTTTCCAGAAATACACGATGAGCTTGCAAAGCTCGGTGCGAAACTGATGATTAAAGCATTGCCTAAATATATTTCCGGCGCGTATAAACCGCAGGAACAAGACCATTCCCAAGCAACTGTCACAAAGATGCTGGCGCGAAAGGACGGGCGTGTAAATTGGCAAATGCCGGCTGACAAAATTTACAATCAAATCCAGGCTTTAAATCCCGAACCGGGCACATGGACGACTTGGAACGGCAAAATTTTAAATATCAAAAAGGCAAATCATTTGAAGCACAACCTGTCGGACGAAAAAGGAACGGTTAAAAGATTTGAAAACGATATCGCTGTCGCATGCGACGGCTCGATTTTGATTCTAGAGATAATCCAGCTTGCCGGAAAAAAAGAAATGACCGCCAAGGACTTCCTTAACGGCCATTCCGATTTCTTGGGTTCCAGACTCAATTAGTAAATAATGGGGCTTCCGGTTTTGTAGAAATCAAATTCGTATTGGTTGACGGGCGTGACCTGATCAGTGGTTATGTCCAATCTCATCACGGCCATGGGCGTGAGGTATTTTTTTGTATTGCCGTCAATCAGGAAGACGTCCCGATTTATCGGCTGGGCCAAATAGACGTACTTTACCTTCGGGTAATAATTAAATTCCTTTTGGCTCAATTCAATGATATCCTCTTCCCTGCCGCCGTATGACTCATAGACCTTTTTATTCGGCATAAATCTCAACATTCCGCCTTCGGTCAGATAATATATTTTGTCTTTGTCGTTATACGCCCTAACCAAAGCGGCCCGAGGATACTTAGCGAGCTGATAGGCATCAATATTTTGTATCATCTCACTGGTGAAACCGTAATCAAAGAATATTTCCGCGGTCGGGATTAGATGCTTCTGGCCCTTGATAATTTCATAAACCTGATTGCTTCCCGGCACTCTCACCAAACTTATTTTCGTGTTTGTATATTTGCGAGAAATAACGCCGGTGTACGTGGCATTCGGTTCCGCATCTGCGGTTGACTGGGCTTGAGTGCTAGAGCTGAAAAAACAACCTAGGCCTATTGAACCGATAATGTCGCAGACGAAGCCGTTCATGTCGCCGTTTGAGTATTTCCCAAAAGGGTCGTAGGAAAATGTGGCGGCATTGGCTGGCATAGCCGAGAAAATAGCCAAAACAGCCAAAAGGCCCGCAATTGATTTAATATATATAGCGCGATTATTCATGTATATATTATACCATTTCTGATGGTGCGCTGTCAATCCCTTCCCGTTGCCATTTTTGGGCTCTTTTGCTATATTTTTACATATGTCATTATCTGTAAACGAGCTTAAACCGAAGATTTTTTTCATATACGAGGGCCAGCCCTATGTTGTTTTGGAAACTCATCATTTGAAAATGCAGCAGCGCCGGCCGACGGTTCAGACGCGGATGCGCAACCTGATTAACGGCAAGGTTCTGGAAAGAAATTTCGCCCAATCCGATGTGTTTGAGGAAGCGGACGTCCAAAGAAAAAAAGTAAAATACCTGTATTCCCATCGAGATCAGTTCTGGTTTTCTGAAGAAAACAACCCGTCGGCCAGATTTGAATTAAACAATGATATATTAGGCGACTCGGCTCGCTACTTAAAACCCAATATTATTCTGGATGTAATTCTATTTAAAGATAAAATCATAACCGCGGAACTGCCTGTAAAAATGGAATTTAAAGTCGTCGAGGCTCCGCCCGCGATTCGGGGTAATACGGCCCAAGGAGGAGTCAAGCAGATTAAAATCGAGACGGGAGCGATGATTAACGCTCCCCTGTTTGTGGAGGAGGGGGATATTATACGAATAAACACCGAAACTGGGGAATACACGGAAAGAGTTGAAAAAGGGAAATAGACTTTTTTGTACATTTGCTGTAATTTCATATCAGCTTCATTGACAAGGAGAGGTATGCCCAGAGAATGGAATTATTCTCCCCCATTTGTAGCAAAATTCGTAAATCAAGATGTGGCATTGGTAATGCACAACGCCGCCGTATGCATCGAGGTTCCGGCCCAGCTGGACGGCACGGTTCCGGTCAGGGTTAAAATCAATCTTAATCCCAAATTAAATGTGATTGCGGTAATCGGCCCCGGTGTCGGACTGCCCGGAACGTCGGCCGAGGGACTTGCCTTTTTGCGTGTCGTGCTTTGTGAGGTCGGATTGTGGCGAACACGGCCCTACCAAAGGTCATATAACTGGAGAAACGGTTTTTGCAATCATAAAAGGAGGAAGTGGTTTTCATTAACCCCGGAACAATATTCTTTTGTGGCGCCGATTATTTTTGAACAAATTCTCGACAAGGCCTCCGATCAGATGCGCAATCGCAAAACATCGGGATATTTCACAATGCGAAACCCGCGCCGCCCCAAGAGAACGGGACGATTGAGATTTTCAAGACCGGTTATGAAAATAGAAGTCAGCCGAGGGGTCAGATTTTCCATGAGTTTCCACGATACGCATCTGACTGCCGATATTTATGCCCGAGAACTGATCAGCTCAATCAATACCGGAAAAATAAGAGGAATGGCCAAATATATTTCCCGCGGTCTTAGCCGTATAAAAGGAAATTCACAGTTTGAATTCACGAAAACCAAGACGTCGTGGGATTTATTCCTGATGTTTTCCAAGGAGAAATTATCTCTAAATCTTAACAGAAAATGCCTTGATTTTTTGGGCCAATACCATAGAGGCAGATATGGTGAAGATCTTCAAAAAATTCTTCGAACTATTCACAAGAGAAAGTATTATGACGCCATGCCGAATCCCCTGCCGGGTATTGAAGAAAGACTCAACGGATTCGATGCCCGTGTGACATCCGAATCCAGAGATTGTTTTACCGTTGAAATCCATCCTCACAGTTTGATGACGGCTCAAATGGATTTTATATCCGCATAGCCCGAAAGGGCTTTTTGTTTACAAAAAAGCCCCATGTCTGGGGCTATGCGACTAATGATTTTTGACGCGATATATTTTCAAACAACTCTTGCCAATTACCATATTGCCGCCACCAATCGTTGAAGTCATTTGGGAATTTCCCTTTATGGGCCATCGCGAATTCATTTGTAAAGTTCCGTATTTTTTCCGGCGGAATTCCTCCGACGCTCAATCTCTGGCGCCACTTTTCGGTGTTTGTCTGGCCGGTAAGATTGGAATCGATGTTGAATCCGAGGCCGATTTTTTTGCCTGAGGCGATAAGGAGCTTATCCGCGATGGGGTTATTCACTCCGACGATGGCGATACTGTTGGAGTATCCCATATGAATCAGCGTTAAGACCTCGATTACGCCTTCGGCAACCAATACTTCATCACCGGGATATGAAGCAACCCAGACGTGGTAACCTTCGTAGGGTACGCCTGTTGACAGCTTGATATGCGATCGTCTTAACAAGTCACGGCCGTAAAAATTAGTAATTTCTTGGCCGGTGTATAACGGGGCGGTCAGCCGTCCGCGCAACATCGTGTATGGATGTGCCACGGCATCTTTTCCGCTATCAGGATCTGGCACTGTTCTCTGCCTTTCCGCGACGTTTAATCCGTATCTTTTCAGCATTTGGGGCAAACGGTACGACGAACTGCCGCGGGTTGAAAAACTGATTACTCCATATCTTTCCAAAACGGCGATATTGTATCCGCATTCCAAAAGATGAATTATCAATTCATCGGATCCGTATCCGATTTCGAGGCTAAAAGCCAAGTCAGGATCGATTTTTCTTTGATCTTTGAGATAGGCTGGAACCGGACTTTTCCAGAAACTGGAACTCAAGAATTGCTGAACTCTTGTCATTAGCAGACTATGTTCGCGAGATACATTGCCGTCCCATTTGTTGTCTCCTCCGCTCGCTGAATTGGAGACAATGTCCGCCATATTGTCGGGCACAGAACCGGGAATAATATTCCCTCGTTGTTCGCAGGCGAAGCAATGATAATGGCCGTCCGCAAGATACACGTGAAGCGACGGGCCCTCTTCGCCGTGGAAGGGGCAAGCGATTTTACCGCCACGGAACGGGTGGAACATTCTTGTTTTAACCAATCCCCTCCTGATTGCCTCCAGGAGACGGTCAAGATGCAAGCCATACTCGGGCTTGTCGTTTTTTATGCCGATTAATTCGAACATATCCAGAGGACCCTTGAATCTGTACGCGTCAACAATTTTTCGTATATGCGTTTGGGTTTCGCTGATTTGAAACAGAGAGGATTTTGTTCCTGCCTTAAAGGATTTTCGAGGTAATGTGCTGTCAATCAAGTAAAAGAGCCGATTGTATATGCGGTTTGACATCTGTCTGACATCGGCTAAACCCTGGGCCTTTTGCCATCGAGCGGCTATTTCTTTAATGTACGCATTCTCCAATTCAGCTGAATTAAGCTGAATTGGAATCCGCTTAGGCAGCGTTGAATGAAGCACATACCAAATCTCTCCGTAGCCTCCGGAATCCCACAGAAGCGGAGATATTTGTCCGTTTGGGGTTGTGTCCGAATTTCGCTGATGGACCAAAGACAGATGGCACAGATACCTTTGAACTTGCCGGGTATGCCTTACCGACACGTCTTTTATTCCAGACTCCGTTAAAACATGATTGGGACCGCCGTCTCCGATTGCCATCTTAAAATCAAAAACAGATAGAGTCACTCTTTTGACGTTGAACAGGCGCGAAACAGATCTTACGAAATTCTCCAGCGATTCAAATCTGGCTCGCTTTGAAACAATCTCACCCATGATTTTGAGTTCGCTCGGCCGTAACGGCCTCTCATCCAGTTCCGATACTTCAAAAGCATCAATTCTGCCTGCGTTATACCCGTGATTCCGGCCGATTACGTTTGTTTCCAATATTAATGGCCTGTGCCCCTTATCCAGATAATCCAAAATCGCCCCGGCCCAGCTCATTAATGTCATGGCGGTCAAATATCCGGCGCTGTCGTATTCCTCAAGCTGGTAAACGTAAGCCGATCCAAAAAACTGAGCAATCAGGCTGCGCAAGCGCCGCCTTTCCGATTCAGTCCTCGCCAGCCAGTTATATGCTTGTGAAATCGGCGTGACGGGCACGCTTTTCAGCGTGTCCCATATGCTGGCCAGTTGCTTTTCAAATTCTTTCGTTACTTTGCCGTTTCTTATCAGTGTCGGATGCGGAATTAACCATCTCTCGAATTCAAATGACTCTTGAAAATGTCTATTCTGCCAGAATTCAATCTGGCGATGCGCGTGCCGCTGAAGAACCGTCGGCGGAAGAGCGCCGATTGACAGCTCGCCCATCGCCGCGTGCCCGACAATGCCGTGAACCATGAATGTATTATCGTTTCTGATATCGCCGTTTAGACCGGATGTTCTTTGTTTCAGTTCTTTGAATAGTCTCGTTTGGAAATATCCGTCGCCATGGAAATCGCCGATTGTAATGTGGGGATTCAAGGAATCGCGGCTGATATCGGACAGGAACTCAAGAGCGCCTTTTTTATCATCGGCGGCGCCGATGCGGTGGACAAGAATATGGATAATATCGTCCAAAAAATGCCTCGAGTACATATCAGCCAGCCACATTCGAAATGCAGGCGAGGCTGATTCAATGCTTTGAATATCTTGAACGGTAACGTTAACATCAGTTTCCATATACTTCTCCCATATGTCTATGCCTCATGTAAAAGGACTGATTATTATTTATGCGAATATGCGTCCAGAGTCAAATGAAAAAGTTGGCATTCTGTGACTAATAACACCGCATAAAGCGGTGTTATTTTAGTTTGAGGGAGATTACGATATCTCCGGGCGGTTGTCCTTCGCGGCCGGCATTGCCGCCTTTGGGCACGATAATCGTATATTCCCTTTCGACGTCCCGAGGGATTCTGATTTCAATGTTTTTTTTCATTTTTACGCGGCCCGATGCTCTGCAATGCGGACATTCTTTTTCGGAAACTTTTCCTTTGCCGCCGCAGGCGCGGCAAATTGATATTTGAGAAAAAAATCCGAAGCCGCCTCGTGTCGTCTTTTGAACCTGACCCAAGCCATTGCAGGCAGAGCATGTTTTTACGGAGTAGCCTTTAGCGATGCCTGACCCGACGCATTCAGGGCAATAATCCTGGATTTCGTATTCATAATATTTAGTCGTCCCCAAATCCTTCTTTGATATGCTTATTTCCAAATATAAATCCTCGCCTTTAGTTGCCTGGCGGTACTGGCCGCCGCCCATGTCGGAAAAGAAATCAAATATATCTTCGAAACCTCCTTTTTGGCGGCCGCCGAACATATCCCAGAAATTGCTGAAATCATATTCATATCCGCCACCTCCGCCGCCCTGAAATCCGCCTTCGCTGTAGGCGTAACCAAAGTTATCATAATTGGATCTTTTGTTGGGATTAGAAAGAATCTGGTATGCCTCGTTTATTTCTTTAAATTTAATATCATCCCCGCCTTGTTTATCAGGATGATATTGATGGGCCAGCTTACGATAGGCCCTTTTTATGTCCTCGGGCGTCGCCGTGCGAGGCACGCCGAGAATATTGTAATAGTCGCGATTCGCCATTTTTTAAATAATAATCGTTTCGGCCTCGACTTGCTTCTTTTCGACTCTGATAAAATTAGATTTCTTCAGAATGAAGAAAATGAGAAGACCGGTGAGCATGGACAGCCAGACAAATATCCAAGACACACCCAGCAGGATTAAAAAGAGAGTAAAAGCAAGAACCGGCGGAGCTGAGGTGAAAAACGGTTTTAGAAATCTGTTAATTTCATTGAACGTTTCGTTTGAGACTTGATTGATGGCGGTTTCTTTTTCTTTTTGCGTTCCCTCTATCCTTGGCCCCACGAATTCCTTTGCGAACTGCCTTATCGCCTCCTGGGCCTGGGACGGCAGTCTTTGAGATTTTTTAATGTCGTTCAAGATATCGCTTTGATACGCGGCGAATGAGAACATAAGGAAAAAACCTATAACCACCGGGTAAAGAGATGAGAGCAGGGCCAATCTCACGTTAAGACGTATCCGGCCGTGCATGTTCGACTTCGCGTTCGATACAGCATACACGTTAAAAAGCCAAAAGCCGATGACGGCCAATATGTTAAGCCACGTCCAGCCCAGATAGGCCAGAAATGTCAGGCCGACGGCGGCGGACACGGCCAAGGCCCATCTTTTTTCCTGAAATAAAACATAACCGGTAGCAATAAAAGAACAAAGAAGAATAAATATCAGAACGGCCGGCAAGCTTAAATCAAAACCGATTACGGAATTAAAAGAAACCGTTCCGCTGAAAAGCCACAACCGCCAGGCGAATAAAGCGACGAGTCCATGCCAAACGGCTAATTTTATGTTGCGTGTCATTTACTTCTTTTCTTCTTTCGGTTCCTTATTTTTAGGCTCTTCCTTGGGTTTTTCTTCCTGTGCTTGAGATTGCTGATACAGCGCGCCGCCGATTTTTTGGGCCGATTTTGACAGCTCTTCCAGAGCTTTTTTTATTTCATCATCGTTTTTCGAAACCAGAGCTTTTTTGACCACATCTATTTTTTCCTGCAGTTCTTTTTTGTCTTCTTCCTTTATCTTATCACCGTTGTCTTTGATGAGCTTCTCCGATGTGTAGATAAGCGTTTCAGCCATATTTTTGGATTCAGCCGCCTCTTTGCGTTTGGCGTCGTCGGCCGCAAATTTTTCGGCATCAGCCATCATCCTCTTTTTCTCATCATCGGTTAAACCGGAAGAGCCTTCGATTCTGATTGACTGCTCCTTGTTCGTCGCCTTGTCTTTGGCCTTTACATTCAGGATTCCATTGGCGTCAATGTCAAAAGAAACTTCAATCTGGGGTACGCCTCGGGGAGCCGGCGGAATGCCGTCAAGAATAAATCGGCCGAGAGTCTTGTTATCATGGGCCATCGGCCTCTCTCCCTGCAGAACATGAATTTCCACCGACGGCTGATTATCGGCAGCCGTGGAAAAAATCTGCGTCTTGGCTACCGGAACTGTAGTATTCTTTTCTATCATTTTTGTGAAGACGGCCCCCAGCGTTTCTATTCCCAGAGATAACGGAGTGACATCAAGAAGCAGGACGTCTCTTATTTCCCCCTGCATTATTCCGCCCTGTATAGCCGCGCCTATGGCTACGACTTCATCCGGATTTACGTCTTTGTGCGGCTCTTTGCCGAAAAGTTTTTTCACTTCTTCAACAATCAGAGGCATTCTAGTCTGGCCGCCTACCAATATAACTTCGTTTATATCCCCGACCTTGAATCCCGTCTTATCCAGCGTTTCCTTTGTCAATTCGATGGATCGGTCAATCAGGTCCTTTATCAACTCCTCGAGCTTAGCTCGAGTAAATGTCAAGCTAAAATGTTTGGCTCCCGATTGATCGGCAGTTAAAAACGGTATATTGACTTCCGTCTGGAGAGTCGAGGAAAGTTCGTGCTTGGCCTTTTCAGCGGCGTCCTTTAATCTCTGGACGGCCAGCTGATCGGACGATATGTCAACGCCCTGATCTTTTTTAAATTCTTCGATTAGAAATTTAATTATTCTTTGATCGATGTCATCGCCACCCAGATGGGTATCGCCGCCGGTACCTCTAACCTCAATCGTATCGTCGCCGATTTCCAGTATGGAAACGTCAAATGTTCCGCCGCCGAAGTCATAAACGACAATTTTTTCATCTTTCTTTTTATTCAAACCATAGGCCAAAGCCGCCGCTGTGGGTTCGTTTATGACCCTCTTGACGGTCAGCCCGGCAATCTCGCCGGCATCCTTTGTGGCCTTTCTTTGGGAATCGTCAAAATACGCCGGCACCGTGATTATGGCCTCGGTTATTTTTTCTCCCAATTTATCTTCTGCGTCGGCCTTTAGCTTCTGCAGTATCATGGCCGAAATTTCGGCCGGTTTTTTCCATTCATCGCCTATTTTTACTTCCACATCCCCGTGTTGGCCCTCTTTTATTTCATACGGCAGGAGAGACTTGTCCTTTTGGATTTCTGGGTCGGAAAACCTTCGGCCAATTAATCTTTTGACGGAGAATATGGTGTTTCGAGGATTGGTGACAGCCTGTCTTTTCGCCGTTACCCCAGTATACCTCTCGCCATTCTTGCCCATGGCAACTACGGATGGCGTCGTCCGCATCCCTTCCTTATTTTCCAATATCCGCGGCTGGCCTATTTCAACAACGGCCATGGCGCTGTTTGTTGTTCCCAAATCGATTCCTAATATTTTACTCATTTATTCTTATGAAGCGGCGCCGGCATAGTCTCAGAGGGACCATGAGGAGTGGTCTGACGACGAGTCCGAGCAAAAAAGTCAGCAGACTTTTTATGCGTGCCCGATGAGACTATCCGGCGACGTGTTTATTTGATATTTTTTAAACTTTTTTGATTTTAGTAGCGTACTGCAATAATCATGCGAGGCGAGATGGCAGAGCGACTGGAATAAGTTTATTTATTTTACAATTTTCACCCTTGACGGCCGGATAACCCGGCCCTGCATCGTATACCCGGCCCGCACTTCTTCGACTCTATCCCCGTCTCTTTCGGTGTGGACCGCCTCATGGAGAGCCGGGTCAAATTTCTCCACGGGAATCCGGCTTATATCATATCTGGCCAGTACCCTCTGAAAATCTGATACTGCTTTTTCTATGCCATCCAGCCAATCGTCATGTTTTTCTTTCATCTCTTCGGGCAAGTTCCGCATCGCGATTTCCAGATTGTCCAGTATATCTATTATCTCCAAGGCCAGCCCTTCATTCGCGAATCTAATAATCTCCTCTACTCTTCGCGCCTCATCTTTTTTATAATTGATTAAGTCGGCTCTTTCTCTTTTCCAGTTATTCAAATATTCGGCGGCTTCTTTTTTTAATTTTAATATATCTTCTGTCATATGTGTTTGTTGATACTTTTTGTCGTGTAGCGAATCAAGGCTATATTCTTCTCGTAATCCATCCGGGTCGGGCCGATTAACGTCAGGTTGCCGGTCAATCCTCCGGGCAGTTCATATGTAGCGCACATTACGGATTCATTTCTGAGATTCGGCATCGGATTTTCACGGCCGATAAAAATTGAAAGTTCAGGTTCGGAGAAGAATTGTCTTTCTATTTTGGCAAACATGTCGTCAAATTCATCAAAAAAACTTGTCACATTCAAAAGTCGATCAATGCTCCGAAACTCCGGTAAATCAAAAAGATTAGAAATGCCCGTTTTAAAGAAATCTTTTTCTTGAGAGATTCCCGAAATTACAACATTTTCGGAAATATCTGAAATGAGCTTGGCTGCGGCATGGCTAATTTCTCTGGCGTCGCCGGCATTCGACAATTCCCTGTCAATTTTATTCCGGCATTTATTGCTCAGCTGATACTGAAAGTCAACCAGAAGATTGTCGACGTAATAACGATAAGCCAAATCCGTCGGCACCCTGCCGCCGGACGTATGCAACTGGGCCAAAAGCCCCGCCTCTTCAAGATCCCCCATGTCGCTGCGTATCGTGGCCGGACTGACTTTAAACTGACGATTTTTCGCCGCCAAAGCCGATCCGACTGGTTTGGCGGTCTCGATAAATTCTTCGATTATAAAATTAAGAAGGTTAAGGTGTCTTTCCCCGAGCATAACGTTTCCATTATACTCGTTAGCACTCGCAAGTCAAGAGTGCCAATTTTTGTATTAACCGGCAGGTCTTGCCTGTTGGAATCATACTTTTTAGCGGCGCTCTAAAATCAGAAAAGCCCTATCTATTGGGCTTTACCTTATCGGAAAGATAATCGCGATGACAATATATAAAGACTCCTGTTAAGACATATGCCGCCCCAGTCGCCCACGGTAGCGGAAGAAAAGTGACCCACATGATTAAGAGACAGAATATGCCAAACACAAAAGGTAATATAAATATCTTGTCTCTTAAGCCGATAACAAGGGAGCTTAAAATGACAAGAGGAGTAATTGTCAGCGAGAATAATATGTCAATAAGATTGGTGAAGGGAGAGTCTAAGTTATTGTACGGCTCTTTCATCCCCTACTCCTTATGTGCTGGGAAATATATTAGCAGTATAATATAATAAATTCAATGGTTTTAGATCGGATAAAAAAATTCTGGAAAACTCTTGGCGCCGGATTCATAACCGGAGCATCCGACGATGAGCCTTCGGCCATTGCCACATATTCAATCGCCGGAGCGAAATTCGGGTACTCAATGCTTTGGGCAGCTGTTTTTACTTTTCCCTTTATGATTGCCATGCAGGAGATGTCGGGAAAAATCGGCCGCATATCCGGCCGCGGCCTGGCCGGCAACATGAAAAGGCATTATCCCCGCTGGCTTGTCTTTCTCATGGCCCTTCTTATCGTCACCGTTAATGCCATCAACATCGGGGCGGACATGTCTGGCATGGCCCAGGCCGCGGCAATGCTGTTTGATGCTCATAATACCGGCGTCGAAAAGATAATCGCGTTCGCAATCACTCTCATCATCCTCCCCGTCGTCATATTTATGCCCTACAAAAAAATATTCTCCATTTTCAAGTGGCTGTCTTTGAGTTTATTCGCTTACATATTCGCCACGTTCACCGTCCACCAGAATTGGCCGGAGATACTTTATCGAGCCGTCGTGCCCAGCATATTCTGGACAAAAGATTTCTTTTTGATTCTAATCGCGTTTTTGGGCACGACTCTTTCTCCCTATCTTTATTTCTGGCAGGCCAATCAGGAAATAGAGGAAGCGACAATCCTCCAGTGCAAGCCCGGCCATATTTGCAAATTGAAACCGGTCACGAACGATGAGCTTAAAATATTAAAGCGCGACACCAGATTCGGAATGGTATTTTCCAATCTGATAACTTTTTTCATTATCACCCTCACCGCTTCCACTCTTTTCAGAGCGGGCATTACCAATATCGAGACCCTGAAAGACGCCGCCGAAGCATTAAGGCCTTTGGCTGGCGAATACTCGTACCTTCTTTTTTCCTTGGGCATTATATCATCCGGTTTTCTGGCCATTCCTGTTCTAGCCGGTTCCGCCGCCTATGTTATTTCTGAAATTTTCAATTGGCCGGAGGGACTGAACAAAAGTTTCACCAAAGCACCCCAATTCTATTCCGTCATAATTGCTTCAACCGTCATCGGTCTCCTTATTCCAATTTTGGGCTTTCACCCCGTCCGAGCTCTTTTTTACACATCTATCATGTATGGCTTAATTTCCCCTTTTCTGATATTCATGGTCATGCACATGGCTAATAATAAAAAAATTGTCGGCGAACACACAAATTCATTCGCCATGAACGTTACCGGCCACATCGTGCTGGCGGTAATGTCGGTATTTTTCATCGCCACTCTTTTCATATTATGAACCTCAAAATATACAATACGCTGGCCGGCCAAATTGAGGAATTCCGTCCTCGAAATGAAGGCCGCGTTGACATGTTCGTCTGCGGACCGACGGTATACGACTATTCCCATATCGGCCATGCCCGAACATATGTTTTTTTTGATGTCGTCGCCAAATATTTAAAGACCATCGGGTACGATATTAAATATGTTCAAAATATCACAAATATAGACGACAAGATTATTGCACGAGCCCAAAAGCAGGACATTTCCCCCCAGATACTGGCCGAGAAATATGAAAAAGAATATCTGGCCGACATGGAATCTTTGGGGATTGATTCTGTTTGGAAATACGCCCGCGCCACCGATCACATACCGGATATCATAAAACAGATCGAGACGCTGATTTCCAACGGTTGCGCGTATGCCGCCCCGGCTGTTCCGGCCCGAGGCCAGGAAGCCATAGTCGACGGTAACCGGGACGTGTATTTCTCCGTTGAAAAATTCGCCGACTACGGAAAACTTTCCGGACAAAAATTGGATGAGCTGCAAGAGGGTGTAAGAATCGAACTGGAAAGCAACAAGAATAATCCTCGGGATTTTGTTCTTTGGAAAGCCCAGAATTACAGATATGAGCCGGCTTGGCATTCGCCATGGGGCAACGGCCGTCCCGGCTGGCACATTGAGGATACGGCCATTACCGAGCATTACCTCGGCCAGCAATATGATTTGCATGGCGGCGGACAAGAATTGATATTCCCTCACCATGAGGCGGAGATAGCCCAGCAAGAATCAGCCTCGGGCAAAAAGCCATTCGTAAAATACTGGATGCATGCCGGCTGGCTGATGGTCAACGGCGAAAAAATGTCCAAATCATTGGGCAACTATATCACCATTAGGGATGCGCTCAATTCGTATTCCCCCCAGGCCTTGAGGCTTATGTTTCTTTCCAACTATTACCGCTCGCCTTTAAATTACACATCTGACAGCATCAAGCAGTTTTCGGCAGGGGCTGTACGAATTTCGGAGTTTTCAAAAAAAATTCAAAGAATTAATACCGACGAGGGCATATATGAGGCCGACAGTGACATTAAGGAAACATGGCAGAAAATTTTAAATGCCATGAATAACGATTTCAATACGCCCGAAGCGATTGCGGCCATATTTGATTACATTCGACTCGTAAACGGCAGGATGAATCAAATCCCAAAGGCGGAGACAAAGAAGATTAAAAAGTTTCTTGAAGAACTTGACGGTATTTTTGGCATCGTCCCAACAGGCGAACACGCTGTTCCTGATAATGTTTCAAAACTTGTTGATTTGCGAGAAGAAGCCCGGGAAAATAGGGATTGGGCCTTGTCTGATTCCCTGCGCTCTCAAATCTTTGAGCTGGGCTACGCGGTGGAAGATACTCCCAACGGCCCATATGTAACAAAAAGGCCCGATTAACTTCGGGCGCTCACTTCTACGGCTGGTCCAAAATATTGTTTCGGTTTTCTCTTAACTTTCCTATCCTTCTTTATTTTGACCAACCATGTGTTTTTCTTGGTAAAATCTATGGTTCCTCTCCGGCTAAACATAACGTACGTTTCATCCGGCCATTCGTATTTACCGGATTTGTATCTTGGCAATCCTTGGCCAATGAAATTCACCTGCCAGTGAGGAGTTCCATTGTCGTACAACTTTTTTCTCAATTTTTTCTGAGCTTGAGGAATCTCCATTTCGAATAATACGGACATAGAAGAAAGTCCACCACGAACCTCCCAATCGTGAAACTTCCACTGGACGCAATACTTAATCCGTCCGCTTTTTTGATCGTGGACGCAAATTATAATTGGATCGACAAAAATCGGGATGATGTTCTGTTTAGTATTCAGAAGGACATTAAACCTTTCCTTGGGATCCATTAACAGCCATTGGCCAGCGTCTATCTCTGCGTTCTCTATTTTGGCCATAACACCTCTTAAAAGACCTGCAATTTTTTATCATTTTTGATTGAAACTGGCAATAACCACAGGCAATCAACAAAAAACTTGCCTTTGTTTTTTGAATTTCCATATAATGGACGCATGGTATCGAAAGAACTCCCCGACAAACTTCCGCCCCGCAATATCGATGCTGAAAAATCCCTTTTGGGTTCGATTTTGATTGACCGCGAGGCAATCAACAAAGTGGCCGACCATTTGCGCGTCGAGGACTTCTACAATCGCAATCATCAGATGATATACGAGGCCATGGTTTCCCTGTTCGAGAAAAGAGAGCCCATAGATATCCTGAGTCTTTCTAACTGCCTGACGGAAACGGGCCGTCTCGATGAATCCGGCGGCATGAGTTATTTGTCTTCATTGGTCAATGCCGTGGCCAGTTCGGCCCATGTCGGCTCTTACGCCAAGATAGTGCAAAAAAAGAAAATGCTTCGCGATTTGATTGACGCCGCCCACCACATAATTTCTCTCGGCTACCAGGAAGACGAAGACACGGATGTTTTGCTTGACGAAGCCGAAAGAAAATTATTCGCCGTGTCCAATAAATCTCTTACGAAAAATTTCCTGCCTCTAGAAAGCACCCTGTCTGAAGCCATCGAGAGAATAACCAGCCAAGATGACGGCATATTGAGAGGCCACAAAACCGGATTTACTGATTTGGATAATCTTTTGGGAGGGCTTCAGAAATCTGATTTGATAATACTGGCCGCCCGGCCTTCCGTCGGTAAAACGGCTTTTGCCATGAATATCGCGTATAACGCCGCCCGCCAGGGCATACCGGTCGGCGTTTTCAGTATGGAAATGTCCGTCGATCAAGTCGTTGATCGTCTGATTGCAGTTTCATCCGGAGCCAGTCTCTGGAAACTAAGAACAGGCAAACTTTCCCATCGCGAAGGAAATGATGATTTCTTAAAAATCACCACCGCTTGCGAAGAACTTGCAACCTTGCCCATTTTCATCGACGACTCTCCGTCGCCGAATGTGTTGCAGATGCGGGCCATGGCCCGCCGCCTCCAAGCCGAGCATGGACTGGGTTTATTGGTTGTTGATTATCTCCAACTGATGGCCTCGCGAAAATCGTATGAGAGTCCGGTTCAGCAGGTCACGGAGATATCCCGCGGCTTAAAAGGTCTGGCTAAAGAATTGAATATCCCCATAATCGCTTTATCCCAGCTTTCCAGGGCTATTGAGCAGAGGGACGGCCACAAACCAAAACTTTCGGATTTGAGGGATTCGGGCTCGATTGAGCAGGATAGCGATTGTGTCATGTTCATACATCGGGACGACAAGAATAATTATGAAAAAGCCGAGAGGGATGGTAGATTAAATACCGCCCAACTGATTGTGGCTAAGCATCGAAACGGCCCCACCGGCGAGATTGAATTTAGAATCGATCCCGACAGTTTGAAATTTCTGGAAGTGGACAAACGCTATCAGGCCAGCTCGATAATGCCGCAAGGAGAGATAATATGAATCCAAGATTTAAATATGTTGTCAGTTTATTTAGGAAATTGCCGGGCGTGGGACCAAGACAGGCGGCCCGTTTTGTGTTGGCGTTGATGGAAAAACCCGACGCCGAGCTGAAGGAACTGGGCGGAATGATTGCCAATCTACGTAATGAAATTAAATTCTGCGCCAATTGTTTTAATTTGAGCGAAAACCATGTCTGCCGCGTCTGCGCTGATAATCGCCGGGAGAAAATGAAAATTTTAGTCGTGGAAAAAGTGACGGATTTAGATTCAATTGAAAAAACGGGGCTTTACCGCGGTCAGTATCATGTCCTTGGCGGCGCCATAAATCCGGTTGACGGCATTATGCCCGACCACTTGCGCATTAAGGAATTATCAAGCCGCGTCGATGAAGCGTTGAGCGCCAACTCCGAAATCGAAGTCATACTGGCGACTAACCCCACAACCATGGGCGAAACGACAGCCATATATTTAAAAGATTTACTGGTAAACAAAAAAGGCGTGAATATCACACGCCTTGGCCGAGGCCTGGCTTCGGGCTCTCATCTTGAATATGCCGACGAAATTACACTACGAAACGCGCTTGAGTCGCGCCGGTAGTTAATGAACACTTCCGCTTCTGTTGAATAAATATGTTTCAATAAGCGCAAACTGATGCGAGCATTCAATTACCTCGTCTCCCATCTCTTCAATCGCGTCAATTATTTTGAAAATCACATCGAGCCTTAACGATCTAGTCTCTCCGTTTATAGTCATCGGGGCATTTTCCATGCCAGCCATATCGAGATACAGCCTTCTTAGATGCTGGGCCGCTGAATTAGCCGTCATTTTCTTTATCACGTAAACTATCCCCCGATTCACTTTAATCTCAAGACATGGATCAATTTCTTTTACCATATCCCCAATCATATCGGAGGAATATATTCCGCCGGTTATTCTTCTGGCTAAATCTCTTAATTTATTTGCCGCATCGCTGCTGATGGGTATTAACAATATTTCATTCGACGGCCGTATCACGTGATTAAGAGACGTTGTGTTCATTAAACACCTCAAGGAACATAAAATATTCTTACTTGATTACAATCATAGGTCAATGCAAAAAAGTGCATAATTGAAAAATAAAAACCACCTCATGGTGAGGTGGCGGGGCAAGGGGGCGGCATTGGAGGGCCGCCCCCTTGCGTTCAGTTCTTGGGTTCAGAAAGATTGACGTAGTCCTGCCAATACAAGACTGTGAATCCATGGTTCTGGGCGGCGCTGCGCGCCTCCCAGAATGCATTTTTGGTCGCGATCACGCGAGCTTTGAACCTCCGGATATCCTCTTCCATCTCCTCGAGTCTCACCTCGAGGACGACATCGTCCTGCTGGAGTCGGATCTCTTTCTTGCAGAGATCATCGAATCTGACAGCCAACTGCTTGAGAACCAAGCTGACCTGCGCCTGATTCACAAACATCGCCGCGAACCTGCTCTCCGACTTCCATTCTCGATGATAACGGGAAGCCCTGAAGCATACCGTTATCGCAACGACGATGGCGGACAGCGTCGCCACGAGCAACCCCGTGGCAACATACGGCCAATAAACTTGAGGTTCCATAACCTCTCCCAGAAAGTTCCATGGCAAAATGCCCGGGCAGTTCTTCTGCCCGAGAGAGGCGTTCTTCGCATCTCAAGGAACTGTACATCTATTATACATGATTACTGCTGCCTTGTCAATAACAAAAATATCCGCCTTTAGGTGGATATTTTTGTTATTTGAACTTTGGTGTACGGCTGGCGGTGGCCTTTTGTCTTTCTCTGCCTTGTCTTCGATTTATATCTGACCACCATCTTTTTGACTCCCTTTCCCTCTTTTATAACCTTGGCTTCTACTACGGCTCCGTTAATTAAAGGACGGCCTATTTTGAGATCGTCGCCGGAGATAAGAAAAACCTGGTCAAATGAAACCTCGTCATTTTCATGCTTTATTTTCTCTATGGTCAAAGTATCGCCTTCCGCGACCTTGTACTGCTTCCCTCCTGTTTTTATCACAGCAAACATAGTTTTATAATATTAAACCAATATTCCTGTTTTGTAAAGAAAACTAATTAAAATTTGGCAGGGTGCAATGGACGACGTTAGAACCGCTTTAATGCAGATTACAGGGTATTCTCCCTTCGCCATTGTTAGAAGTTGGTAATTAATAGATTGTCAACAATTTGTTGAATCTGCATCTTATATATGCTATCATCTGAGTAAGCTTTACACATTGTAAAACTGTCGGCATTTCTGGGGATTGTTTGCCCAAAACTAACAGTTCCCGCTAACCTAAAGGGCCCGCAAGGGTCTTTTAGGTATTTTTGACCTTATTCATTAATTCATCATCTGAAATCGGAACACATTTCTTTTTCTGCTTTTTATTCATTTTTGTATGGTCTTTACCAAAGTCAAAAAAGGTTGCTACCTGTAACCGACCTGTGGGTGGTCTTATGCGAAGATACATAACACAATCAAGGGCATCGCAAAAAACAGCTATATTGCCAGATTCTGTTTCAAGCATTATTTCTGTTCCTATATCGTTACTCAATATGGCTTTCATAAAATGCATTTTCTTAGCTCTTCTTAAGCTAAACACCCTACCTGTTCCTTCTGGGCCAGGCTCTGAAAATATATGGTCAAAATCTTCTGCCACAAAAACAACTGGCACATTGGGCCTAAGTGTAAAAGATGAGTTCGCATAGTTTTCTTCAAATTCTTTACGATATTCATCTGGAGTATTTAGTATTATTAGCTCAACGACCTTTTTCATAAAAATTTGGATTCCAGGCAAGTATATTAATCTTGTTACTGGTTAATGGCGTTGTTTTGAGCAAGTCTTCTATTAAGAAAACATCCTTAAAATAATTCACCATCTGCATTTTTATATTATTTCCAGCTTCTGTGTTAACGCCATAAGCAACTAATCCTGTTAAAAAATCAGCGAGCTGTATGTGTATATTATCTTTTGAGTCATAAGCTTGTAGATGCTCTATGTTACATTCTTTGCGACGAAGTAATACATAAGAACTTAAAAATGATAGCAGTGCTCTTGCTCTATTTTTATCTCTGGTGGGCTTTTTATCAAGAAAAATGTAGTAACTATTATTATCTAAGAGCCTGCTCCGCAACATCAGATAGTAAAACTTAAAGAACGCCAATTCCGTATCATTCTCGTGATATTTTGAATAATCAACCTTACTCTTATCCACGATTATGCACCGAAAGTTTAGGTCTTCGGTCTTTAAGACAAAATCCATTATGCCTTTGTAAAAGCTTGAATAATTTTTATTGACTTTTGTCCATTTTAATTCACCTGAAAAGTTATGTTTCTTGTAAATGTTTTTTAGCTCTTTAGTGGTTTTTTCTTTGATATTACGAGGTAACGAAATAGCCCCGACTACCATCTTGTCGGACTCTGGGTTTTCTACTCTGGATTCGTCGCAATAAATGTTATATGCAATGCCCTGGCTCATAATTCTCAATTTATCAGTTTTTGTTATCTTTCTCAACAAAAAGCTCCCGTAAGGGAGTTCTTTGTGGGAGTAGCGAGCTACTTGAAGGAAAACAAGATTTCGTCGCTTGTGTTGGTCTTCGTTCACTCCTTGACCCTCATAGTTGCTCCAATGATGCTCGGCCAAGCTCTTGGTAGACCCGTAAGCCAGTAATTGCTTTTTACGGAACAAGTCCGACTTATTGAACAATGCTGTCTTTAGCAAAATGCCAAAGAATACCAACTCTCGCTATTCCAAGTAAGTTATAGCAAATTTTACTTAACCAAGCCATCTTTTTCTTCTAATTCATCAAGCCATTTCTTTGGGATTGGCCGATAAATTGCGTTCATCATATTCAAAAGGTTCACGGCCATTTCAAGGGCATCTTCGTCTGAAATATCCTCGTTATATTCTTTTTTGTAAATTGCCTTGAATTCTTCAAGGGCTTCTTTTGATAACATATTAAAATTATTTTATTGCTCAATTAGTGCGGCATATTCGCAAAATCCTCTAAGGGTAAATTCGCCACCAGCATATTGATAAACCCAAGTCCAAAATACTCTGTCGTGATTGTTCAAAAAGGCAATATAAGCCACTATTCCGCCATAGTCATTCTTTTCTGTCTTGATAACATTAAACTCGCTCTTGAAGTAATTTTTATCAAAACTATCTAAACCACACCTAAGACCACTTTCTAATTCGCTCTTTTCTGATGTGCCTTCTTCTACTCCGTTATTTGTGCCATCCAGATAGCCGTTAAAAGCCGTGCGGAGGTGTTTAATGTAGTGATTATCGTAAAGCTCTTTTTCATTTGTAGACTTAATTAAAGAATCGGCATCTTCATCTTTTCTTTGAGATTCGGCATATTTTATTCCCGCCATTAGTTTTTCAGTGTCTATCTGCTTATTAGCTTCCTCTTCTAACTCGCTAACCATTTTACTATCAAGTCCTGGAAAGTGGTTTTCGCACCCCTGTTCTTTCAAAAAAACAACTCTTGCATCGGCAACTTCTTCATTTGTCGCTCCTGGGTTTTCTTTAAGATAATCACTGGCCCACATAGCGACTATTTCTACATACTCATCTAAATTTGTATATTCGTCAGGGCATTTGAAAGAAAGAGTGTCGTTTTTTGAGTTAAGCAAAAGCCAGCCAACTAATAAAACACCAGCAATTATTGCGACAATCCATATTTTTATCCAGTTTTGTTTTAGCCAGTTCATATTTTACCTCACTTCACTGCTCATTATATTTATTTTGATACCATTCTTCTAAAATCTTCAACTCTTTACCGTGATTTGTTTCAAACTCTCGCATAGTTTCGTCAGCTAACTTTATGGATTTTTCAGCTTGCTCCATGAACTCAACATAATTTTTATCATTACCCTCTTTTTTAGCTTCTTTTGATAACAAGATAAACTTACTGGTTTGCTTCATTATTTTATTACAATAGTTTGTGTGTTCCTTTAGTTTTTCAGCAAAAGTTTTCATAATAAATCGCCTTAATTTTTCTAACGCTCTCTTGAAGTCATCTCATCTTGATTTGGTGATAAGCCGAAAGGTCATTTTACGGGCTTCGCAAAACAACTTAGCGGCATTCATTTTTAGTTCAACTTCTCGGTTCATTAGGTGGCCACCTTTAACTTCGTGTATTTCTTTTGTTCCGTCAATCTTTTCAATCAAAAAATCAGGTTCAAAATACTTTTTATATCCAGCGTCATCTACATAGGGTATTCTGATTCTATGGTTTTTAGTCCATTTAGCAATATCCGAATACATTTCCAATTCTTCCATATACTCTCGTTCCCAGCGAGAGTCATATTTTTCCAAAGAGAATGGGCTTTTAGTTGGATGTTCAAATACACCTCTTTCACTCTGTTGCATTAGGATAGCGGATAATACTTGGCACTAAGCCAGGCTTCATAAATACCCGTCTTATTTCTGATAATTTATACAAAGCAAATTCCAAGTCCTTTTGTTCAGCCAGGCCAAGCGTTTTGCCGTTAAAAAGTTTTTTATCAATATGGTTCATAACCGTATTGTAAATAAGCTCTTTGTAGATTGAGCCGAAGCCCATCATAAAAAGCAGTTCGGAACTTAGTTCTAATACCTCATCTTTTAATTCTTCTCGCAGGTCATCTATGGAATATGTGGTTTCAGATTGCTCTTTCTCTGCTGGTTTTTCTTCGTCTTCTTCTGTCGGCTCATACTCAACATACTGCTTGCCGCTTAAATCAATTTTTCTAATGCCCCGTAATTTGAGACCTGTTATCTCAACTTTATTTCTTGGGTAGTTGATTGCATCAAGTATTTTCTGCCAATCTTCGGTAACTGGAACTTCTTTTAACCCTTCAAAAATTGTTTCAAAATCAGGTTCTATTTCACCTTCAATTTCTGGAACTTCAATCAATTTTTCTGGGTCAATAAGTTCCTGTTTCTGTTGTATTTCAGGCAGGTCTTCTTCAACATCAAATTTATCGTCTACCGAGACATCTTTTTTAATCTTTGCCCCAACCAACTTCCAAAGCCAGCCGTGTTCAAGTTTTGGATGGTCTACAACAGCCAGTATCTCTCTTTCGCCATCGTCTCTGATAACCTTTCTCAATCCTCGGCCAATAACCTGCTGGCCATAGACCTTTGATGAGAACTTGCGTAAAAGCATAATAATCCCCACCTCTGGCACATCCCAGCCCTCACGGAGCATTAAAACGCTCACAACGGCATCGTAGGGGCTATCCAGATGGCCTATGTGGGCTGCTTCCCTGCGATGTGCTTCTTCTGATTCCTCGGTAACCAAAAGGGTCTTCAGGTTAAATTTCTTCTCCATTACACTAACGACATTTTTGGCATCTCTGATACAAACAGCTACCACAAACAGAACTGGCTTATAGCGTCCTTTGGCACGCTCTTTTTGCTCTGCCAATCTGCCCAGAGCAATTTTGATTTGCTGTTTTAACGGCTTGTCATCAGTAACCCATTGAGTTGCACTGATGCCTTTTCTGTCTATCTCATCCCAATCAATTTCTTCAACTTTGGCTTGTTTGCCAGTATCAACATCCGTGTAAGTAAGCTCAACTCTTTTAATATCTGGCTGATAAACGACAACCGATTTTATTAAGTCATCGGTCAGGGCATCTTGAATGCCGTATTCGTAAATCATTTCAGAATCGGGATTTTGATTGTCAGCCCTGTCAGGCGTTGCCGTTGTATCCAAACGGAACTTAGATTTCTTGGCTAATTGCATCAGGATATTTGTATATTCTTGTGCTGGCGTATTATGAGCTTCGTCATTGAAAACTGCCAAGTCGCCGAGAAAGTTCATAATATAGGCCAGATTGCGGCTTACCTTACCGCCTCTGCTGTAAAGCTGTTGTATATTACCCAGAACAACACCTGACTCAAGCATTCCTTGCGGTGCTTGTTTATCGCCAAGAATATGTAAATCAAGGTCATCTAACAGATTAGAATAAACGGCTGGGAAAAACTTAAAGTCCCTGAATATCTTGGCTTTGGTAAAGTCCTGCTGTAATCTGTCTCGGACAATGACATTGGGATTAAGAATAATAAAATGTCTTATTTGATGGGCCATTCTCAACCAAGCAATCACACCTGCGATTATTGCCGTTTTACCCCCACCAGTAACTATGTTGAGTAATATACTTTTCTTACCTAAAACTTCATAGGCATAGATAGCTCTTAAAATTCCTTCCTGCTGATTTCGCCAGAGTTTTCTTTCTCTTTCTGGATTTAAGATATGCAAAATAAACTCCTTCGTTTCGGGCTTCATTTTCTCGTGTTCAAAACGGTTGTTTATCCAATCTTGAAACTTCTTTTCGTAAGGTAAGAAAGAATTAAACATATTTATTCAATCCCAATCTCTTTTATGAGTGTTGCCTCGCCACCCTTATCGTCTTGGACTCGGCAAGCTATTTTTCTTTTTCCTGCCGATGGAAAAGTATATTCAACTTTCAACAAAGATTCGTTCTTTTTGCCTCGCAGAAATGAGTAGCCACGAGTTGAACTAAACCTGTTCCTATAATCAAAGTCCCACTGAACATTGATTATCTTACTGCCGGAGTTCATAGAAGTTGACTCGGTAACATCAAATTCGTATTTCAAATCGCCAGTTTTGTTAAAACCAAACCTTATTAAAGGCGGTAAAATAAAAGAAACCAAATCAACATAAGAGGGGTGTTTATCGGTTATGTGGCTCTTAAATTCTGGAGAATCTACTGGAATTAAATTGAGTTTAACGAAGTCCAAAGTAATGCCTTCTCTGGCCACTAATTTTTCAGCGACAACCCTGGCATCTGGACTAAATGCCCAACCAAGCATTGTGCCTCTATGTATACCCTTTTTGGTGAGAATTATCTTAGCAAAAGCAACAACTTCTTCTTTGGAAATTCTGTCATCTGGTTCCGGGTCTCCGACAAAAAGAGGTTCGCCATTTTTATACCCGTGTATATTGTCAGAGGTTGTGTCGGGACGGCCATTATATGCTTCAATGATAAACTTTCTGAATTGAGCCGATTTCATCTTACTAAGTTTTTGAATCTCGTATATTCCCCAGTGCTCAATAATAAAATCTGATATGTCGCTAATTCCAGAAAGAGTGGTCTGCACTTTTCTGTCCTTATTTTCTTCTGCCTCTACAGATATCCTGTCTGCTGTAAGTGCGACAGCAATACGAGATATATCAGAAGCAATCCATTTGCGTCCAAGTTCTTGAGCAGTAACTGGTGTTGTGCCACCACCACAGAAAAAATCTGCGACCACATCACCATCATTTGATGCTGCTAATATCAATTTTTCTAATAATTCTTCTGGTTTTTGTGTGGGATAACCAATCTTTTCATTTGAAGCTTGATTGATAAAATCTAAAACAAACCAATCTCTTGGTAAGGTGCCCTCTGTTAGATATTGTCTATATGTTAATCCTGAATATTTTTCTTCTTGTTCGTGAGTTAGGTCGGTCTGTTGTTTAACGGGGCTACCTTTTATATTTCTTCCACGAATACGATAAAAACCGTTTTCATCCTTATGTTTATATTTCTTTTTTGTAACATCTGATAACTCCTCTCTTATTTTATCGTAATTAAAAGCACTCTTACTTTTTATATTTTTAGCATAAAATAGTATAGAATCGTGTTTTCTATTAAAATAGCTTTTATTGTGTTCATACCCTCTATAACACCAGGAAATATCATTTAAGAAATTTTCATACCCAAAGATTTTATCCATTTCTACCTTTACATAATGACTTGCGTGCCAATCCAGGTGAACATAGATAGAGCCGGTATCTTTAAGTAATCGCTTCATCTCATAAAGACGAGCGTTGAGCCAAATTAGGTAGCCAGGCATACCACCTTCCCAAATATCCTGAAAAGAACGAAGTTCGTTTTTGTCGCCATATAAAATGTTGTAATTCTTGCCAGAGAAAAATGGTGGGTCAATATAAATAAGGTCAATGGATTTAGATGGCAACAGACGCATTATGTGTAAGTTGTCGCCAAAAAACAGCTTGTTGGGTTCAAGCTCTGAATGCCCAAAAGAAACCCTTTCTATTTGCTGAAACGGAAGAGATACTCTGGGATAAACTTTTTCAAATCTTCTCTGCTCATCCCAGCCAAGAGGAGCTTTATCTACTGGCACATTGCCGAATCTTGTCGGCATCTGATAAAACTCTTCTTGAACGGGAATTTCTACTTCTTCAGGTTCTGGATTTACAAAATCACCATTTGATTGGCTTTGTATTTTTAACTCTTCCTTATTGTCATTTTTCCGCTTTCGGGGCATAGGTGAACGTTATGCCTCAATCACCCTAAACAAAAAAGGGCAGCCGAGTGTTCACCCATAACGGAACTTCCCAAAGGGAGTCCAATTACGGAACTCGGCCACCCATCTCTACCCATAATTGGATAAAAAAGGATGACCTCCCTTTAGGAAAAGTCGTTATAGGTGAACATAAATAAGATACCCTAAATTGAGCTAAGAATAAAGCCCTTGATGTGTTTTAGGGGACAACATTGAGAAATTAAGAAAAAATTGGTAGATTGTAAAAAATTAACCTCACAGACAACTATGTTATTAACTAACTCAACAATAGAAGCTCTCCAGCGACACTACGGATTGTTTGTTGATGAAACCAATCAGTATAACTTTTTTTTGGGGCTTAATGACTACTTGGATTATATAAAAAGTATTACATTTTTAGTGTCGGTAATGCAGGAAACTCTCAAGGGCCGAGATATTGAATATGCACTGTTAGACCAATTGGAAAATAAGGCAATAAAAGAGATGAAGTCAGCAAAGAAAAGATTTTTTGAAATTACTGAAAATAAACACATACAATCAAGCCGACTAACATATGCTCTAAAAGAAATTAAAGATTATGAAAGCGGAAAACTTCAGTTATATACAGACAACAATTTTGACTCTGGTGCTCGGTCGTCTTTACTTTTTTCTGCCGCTTCTGTTGTGTCAGAAATGGGACAGAGAGAAGCTCTGAATGAGTTTCTTGTTTCCAACAAAGAGTATAGAAAACATAGCGGTGCAGATAGCAACACTTATGGGAATTTCGTTTTCTCAAAAACAATAGCAATTAGAAGGCAACAGTGGAACAAAATCAAAGAGCTGGAAAGTGAGGAAATCTGGGGAATTGTAGATAAGGTTCTAAATTTTCACGATGCGTGGAAAAACTATAGGAACATAGACACTGACCCAGAAAAATATGTTGAGAATTGTAGCTTACAAGAAACCAAAAGAAGAGTAAGAGTTTCCATAATGGCAAGTGATATAGCAGAGATTAAGAAACAAAACCAATACCACCCATCGCTCGTTCGTGATGGCGAAGAAGATAAAAATTTATTAGCCCTCAATCTGGATAAGTTCAAAAAATCCATACCCCGATTGCACAACTTCTTACTATCCAAGATTGAGGCGGAAGAAAAATCGGAGCCGATAGCTAACGACAACATAAAACAGAAAATGTCATTTAATCGCCAAACGGGTATCATAGGTTTTGGAGATATTATTCATAAATTTCAAAGAGGAACGAGGGGAGAAAAAGATAGAATTTTATTGTTCAAAAAATTGTGGGACGAAAGGCGGTATATTAAGAATGGCGTAGAAAAAGTTAAAGGCAAAACCCATCCACCAGAGTTTCTCGCTGTTCAACTAAATATAACAGAAAACGCTACTACCTTTAGTCGCAATGAAACTGCTAAAAACAGGTTTTTTGGCATCATAAAAGGAATCAACAGGATACTAAAAGACAAAGGATTCCCAGCCAAAATAGAAAGAAAGAATGGCATCCAACTTGTGATTATAGAAAAATAGCCAGTGGTGCTAAAAAGGCAACAAAAAACGCTCCAATAAAAAGGAGTGTTTTTGTTTAGCATTGTATTATCAGCAATTTAACAGACCGTAAAGGGGCAAATTTTTGCCCCCAAACTTTGAAGTAGCTACCCTGCCATAATTGAATGATGCTACCAAAAGAAGCAATTGAAGAGTTCAAGAAACTATACCTGCAAAGGTTCAAGGTCCAGCTAACAGACGCAGAGGCTTCTTTTCGTGCCAATAACTTGGTCAACCTTTACAAATTTGTATATGGGGAATCTGAACCTGGCCCAATAACAAAATCTGAACCTGAAGACCAACAAAATCATTAAAGAAGCTGTGGAATATGGCCAAACATAACATACGGTTAATTAAATCCAAAAGAAGTTATTCTATGACCCAGATAGTCTCTCTTTTGAAAATAGATAGAAAAACTTGTCGTTGCTGGTTAAAAAAAGAAGGGTTGAGACCGATTGAACAAAACGTAAATCCGATATTAGTTATTGGGGCAGATTTAATTGATTTCCTTAATAAGAAACGGGCCAAGAGAAGAATCGGCCTAAATGAGGGTCAATTTTTTTGCTTCAAATGCCACAAATCAGTTAGGGCAAAAGCAGGAAGCGAGGAGACCATAAAAACAGGTAAAAAAATAGGTAAAAGCAATTCGGACCAGTATAAAAAGGTGGGCAATTGTGAGGTGTGCAATACACGGGTCAATAGATTTATAGGGGTATCCCAACAAGATTGATAGGTTATTTATCACTACTCGTAAATGTCCCATTTAATACCATTAACTAACTAAAAGTAAAAATATGACTTCAACAACCTACAAAAACGAACAGACAAAAAGGAGGTTTTATGACTATCTCAAAAACTCTAAAGGATTTTCTGGAAAGTCAATTGAGTGTTATGAAAAGGCAATTTGGCTTTGGGAAGATTTTTCGCATAAAGCCGATTTAGGTAGTTTTAATCAAACACTGGCGGAATCGTTCAAGGATTGGCTCAAGACCAAGAAGAAGGCTAATTCTGAAGAAACCATAAGCCTATCTTACAGCTATGATATGTTACGGTATTTGAAAGTATTTTTTGACTGGTTATCCAGACAGCCTGGTTTTAAGTCAAAAATTAACCAAACAGCCGTAGATTATCTAAGGCTATCAAGGGCTGAAGTCAAAATTGCCACCCAGCCCAAAAGTGTAGGGTTCCCAAGCTTAGAAGAAGTTAAAACTGTAATTGAGAACATCAAGGGCGACTCTGAAATTGAAAAAAGGGATAAAGCTTTAATTTCCCTAATCCTGCTAACTGGGGCAAGAATCTCGGCTGTTAAATCCCTTAGTATGAGATGTTTTGATAAGAGTAATTTAATTATAGACCAAGACCCAGCGTTAGGAGTAGAAACAAAATTTCGTAAAAGGATTGTTTCGTCTTTAATTCCATTTTCATACAAAGAGCCTCTGGACTATTTTCTTAAGTGGTTTGATTATCTGGAGAATAAAAAAGGGTTTAAGCCAGAGAACCCCATATTTCCAGCAACCAAAATTGAAAACGGTAAAGAAAATATGAGCTACTATAATACGGGTGAAGTTGAACCGATTTTCTGGAAAAGTTCGTCTTCTCCAAGAAAGATATTTGAGAAAAGATTTGAGCAAGCTGGGGTTAAACACTATCATCCGCACGCCCTAAGACATTTATTGGTTAAGGAAATATCAAAACTACCCTTAACTGAAGAAGAGAAAAAAGCTTTTAGTCAGAGCTTGGGGCACGAAAATGTTGGAACAACTTTTGGTTCTTATGGTTACGGAAAAATTGAAGAGAACAGACAGACAGAAATAATAAGAAACATTGATTATGGTGGCCAGAAGAAAGACATTAAATATGTCATAGGCCCAAAAGATATTGAGCAAATTGCAGAATTGATTAATAAATCAAAAGATTGAATAGCTTGAAAAGTATGATTGGCAACCCTAACCAAAATGGTATAATGGACTTGTTCCCCAATTTATAGCTCCGTTTTTTATTACCTCGTCCCCTAAAGGGGGTAGTCTGCCAATGAGGTAATCTTCGGAGAACTGAATTGGGGAACCAGACTGTCCCCTTTAGTTTATGAAAAACGATAATACAAAAATTAAATACTTTATCTACCCTCGTAAGTCTTCGGAACAAGAAGATAGACAGGTAGCTTCAATTGATTCTCAAATTAGAGAACTGGATGACGTAGCAAAAAAAGATAAGCTCTCTGTCGTTGCTACTTTAGAGGAGTCCCATTCTGCTAAGCATCCAGGCCGACCTATTTTTAATAAGATGATTGAGAAGATTGAGAAAGGTGAAGCTAATGCCCTATTGGTCTGGAATGCCAGCCGTATTTCAAGAAACTCAATTGATACAGGCAAGATTATCTATCTCTTTGATATTGAAAAGCTTGTGGAAGTGCGAACGCCAAGCCAAGTATTTCGTAACACCCCTAACGATAAATTCTTACTCAACCTATTCTGTAGTCAGGCCAAATTAGAGAATGATAATAAAGGCGAGGATGTAAAACGAGGGCTTCGGGCCCGATTACAAGCTGGCGTATTCCCTGGCCGTGGCCCTATTGGTTATATGAGCGATAAATATACAGAACGAGGAGCTAAGAAAAACCTCGTTGACCCCGAACGCTTTGATACGGTCAGGCGAATGTTTGATTTGATGCTCACGGGGAACTACACTGTCGTAGAGATTTTCAGGATAGTAACCAAAGAATGGAAGTTCAAAACACGACAAGGCACACCCATAGGCCGAAGCACGCTCTATAAGATTTTTAGCAATCCTTTTTACTATGGTTCTTTTGAATATCCTATGGGAAGCGGAGATTGGATTAAGGGCAACTATAAGCCGATGATTACCGAAGAAGAATATGACCAGATACAATATCTACTTGGCAGAAAAGGACGGCCGAGACCAAAAAATCATATTTTTGATTTTCCAGGTATGATGAAATGCGGAGAGTGCAAGGGCACAATTGTCATTGAAGAGAAGTGGAAGCATCAAAATAATGGCAATGTCCATCACTATGTTTATTATCACTGCTCAAAAAGAATAACTCCTACCTGTAGCCAAGGCTCCATTGAAGTTACGGAGCTCAAGAAACAAATCAATAAGAAGATTGAGGAGTTACAGATACCGCCTGAATTTCAAACCTATGCTATGAAATGGTTTCGGCAAGAGAATGAGAAAGAGGCTGGGAGCAGAAATGCTGTCTTAAAGACCCAGCAAGCAGGTTACACGCTTTGTCTAAAGAAGATTGATGGCTATATGGATATGCGTGCCGCTCAACTCATTGGAGATGACGAGTATAACGCCAAAATGGCCCCGTTAAAGAAGGAAAAGGCTCAACTTGAGGAGTTGCTTGGTGATACAGGCGACCGAATAAACAGATGGCTTAGTGTCGCTGATGAAATGTTGGCATTCGTTAAAGATGCGGTTGGAAAATTCAACAACGGCAGTATTGCAATTCGAAAAGGCATTTTATCGGCACTTGGTCAGAACCTGTTACTAAAAGACCGAATACTGCAAATTGATTTAGAAAAATCGCTATTCCCAATGAAAACCATATCTGCTGAAGTTTCTAAGATACACAAACGGCTAGAACCTCGTAAAACCGTTGTAAAACAAAAGGATTATGAGCGTCTCTACGATAAAAATCCACTAATGCAGCCTCAAGGGGAGTCGAACCCCTGTTACGTGAATGAGAATCACGTGTCCTAACCGCTAGACGATGAGGCCAAAAATCAATGCATCATAACATTTTCCTTGATAAAAAACCATCTTATTTCTTCTTCCAGCTTTGAGATTGCCTGACAAGCAAATCTTTCGCCTTATCCGGTTCGGCCATGATTTCTTCGACTATTTTCTCCATCCGCATACCCTGCGAACCCTTAACCAGCACTAAGTCCCCCTCTTGCATCAAATCCTGAACTTTTAACTTGGCTTCCTCTGATGTTTGAAATGAAAAAATATTTTCTTTCATCATCTGATTACCGGCCGCGTCGGCGATGAATTTGGATTTCATGCCCACGGTTACGAGAACATCGGCCGCATTTCCAACTAAATCGCCGATAGTTTTATGAGCGTCTACGGAGTATGAGCCCAATTCCAGCATATCCCCTAAAACCGCGATCTTTCTTTTTGCGGGAATATCTCTTAACGTCTCAAGGGCTAAACGCGTGGAAGCCGGCGCCGCGTTATACGTATCGTCGATTATCCATGATTTTTTTATTCCCTCTATTATCTTCAATCTGCCCTTGGGCCCGGTACATCCGTTTAAAGCAGCGGCGATATCGCGCATATCCAAACCCAGTATAACGCCAACACAAGCGGCAGCCGCCGCTGACTGGCCAATCGCCTTCCCGAGGCTTCCTTTTATGCTCACTGGATCATTTTCCCCCTCATGAACCAAGTTGAACTCAACGCCGATAGGCCTTTGGGCGGAAATTAATTTGAAATCAGAAACGACGACTGTGGCTCCTTGTTCAAATCCGAAAGTTTGGACGTGAGCCTTGGTCACATTCTTCATTTCCCGCACCGACATGTCATCATACGACAGAACGGCATAGTCCCGAACATCGAGAATCTTTACGAGATTAGATTTTTCATGGGCCACAGCCTCAGGATTGGCAAAATTTTCGACATGAACGGGTATGTCGCCCACCGATGTAACCACCGAAATATGGGGCCGGTACTTCCGCGCCAGCCTGGCGATATCTCCAGGCTTATCGGCGCCGTATTCCAAAAGCAATACCTCGGGATACGATTGAGGAAAAAAATATTTAAAAAAACCGGCCATCAGCACCTTAATCCAGAAAAACAATGACGGGCCTTTGTCATAATATTCTTTTTCCCAATCCCCCAATATTGTCATCGGGATTCCGAGTTCGTTATTCAAATTGCCCCCACTGATTCTTGTTTTCTTAATCTTGGCAACAACAACTCCGATGGCTTCCTTCGTCGAAGTTTTGCCGACATTGCCGGTTACGGCGATAATCATGGGATTAAAACGGCGCAAATACATGTGGGCCAATATATTCAGTTTGAATTTTAGAATTGATTCCAGCATTATCTTGTCGGCGGGATATTAAAATAGCGGATAAGATAGTTGGCGATATCTTTGAACGTCGGTGACAAGCTGTCGGCGGCAAACGTTATGCCTTGGGGCTTGTCCATCTTAATCAACACTACGAATTTAGGATTATAGGCCGGCGCGAATCCGACAAAGTCGTGTATAAATTCGTTTTCCAGATATCCGCCTTTGCCATCCGGGATTTGAGCTGTTCCCGTTTTACCGGCAACATCGTATCCGGCAATCCGAGCTTTGTCAAAACCGTTATCGACGACGCTTACAAGCATTGATTTTAATTTCTGGGATGTTTTGTCCCCTATCGGTATAGCCACGATTTCCGGTTTTGTTATTTCTTCTTTTCCATTTTCCTTTATTATTTTTTCCACGACATACGGACGCATCAGTTTGCCGCCGTTGGCGATGGCGGAGTAAGCGTTGATTAATTGCATCGGCGTTACGGCTATGCCTTGGCCGAAAGAAGCCGTCAGATAATTAATTTTTCGGCCGGAATACAAATTTGTTATGTCTCCGTGCAATTCTCCGGGCATGTCTATGCCCGTTTTCTGTCCGAATCCCATATTGACCACGTAATTCAAAAAATTATCATCCCCCACCAAATTTTCGACATGCATGACGCCGGTATTGATTGATTTCTCCAAAACTTGACTCATGGTTACTGAACCGAATATTTTGTCGCTGAAATTTTTTATCGTATAACCGGCCACGGTCACCGAGCCCGTATCGTGAAAAAATGATTGCGGCGTTATTTTGGCCAAATCCAGTCCCGCGGCCATGGTGAACGGCTTAAATGACGAGCCCGGCTCAAAAATTTCTTGGGTGCTTCTGTTCAAAAACATCTCCGGCTTGGCCGTACTGTACGAGTTGGGATTAAATGTCGGCCGATCTACGATACTTAATATTTTGCCCGTGGCCGGGTCTTGGACGATAATCGTCACGCCGGTCGCGCTCCATTTGGCCATCAACTCCTCGGCTTTGTCTTCGATATACGCCTGGATGTTCTTATCTATGGTTAAAACCAAATCGGCCGGACGGTTAATCTTAATATCGGGACTGGGAATAGGTTTATAGTCTTTGGAAAAAAGGCCTTTGGCCGACGATATCAGGCCTTTTGCTGATTCGATTGGCGCTTTGGACGGATCGTCCACTCTTCCGAATAAATCCGAATCGTAATAAGCCTCGACTCCATATTGGCCCGATCGGCCCGAAGAGTCATAGCCCAAAAACCCTAAAACATCTGCGCCCGTGTTCCCACCGGGGTAAAATCTGTCCATTTCATAAGATACACCGACACCCTTAAGACCCATGCCCTTAACGGCGTTGACTTGTTCGTTTGATATTTTGCGGGCGAGCACTTTTAAGTTTGAGGAATTAGAATTTAAAATTTTCAGCACCGCTTCTTTATCCGCCGCCACTATGCCGCTTAATTTTTCGGCAATCTCATTTCTGGAATCAGGTGGAATTTTATTCGGCACGACGTGCGCCGTCGGAAATTTTTTATTTGTCGCCGCCAGAAACAAATTATTCGTCTCCTCCGACAGCGGATCTTTGAAATATATGTTCCCTCTGGCCAGCACGTTATTTATATTGTCGCTTTGGGCGGCGGCGCTCAAAGAATACGCCGTGTGTTTGATGTAAGATAAAATAAAAAGCCTGTAAAGAATTAGGCTTGAGACAAGGATAATGCAGCCGAAAAATATATTGACTCTTAAGGTTTCATGACGGCTCATTTTTCAATTATACTACTATCTCCTCAAAGCGACATCGCCGTTTTCAAACAAATAGCTTATATCCGCGGCTTCAACCATATTGTGGGTCTGCGCGTAGTCGGCTAGAAGAGATTCATCTTCCAATTCGGCCTGATGAGCGGTTAATGCGCCGTGGTCTTCTGTTAAATTCAAGATGCGGTCATTTAAAATCTTAACCTGGTAGCTGTCTGCGGTTATTTTATTGCTGAAAACTACGTAACCGAAAATGAGAGAAATAAAAATTCCCAGAAGGAGAAAATTAATAAAAATAATACCATTGACGCGCGGCGCGAGATCCGACTTTGATAATGTATTGTTATTTACGGTCAATCGGTCCGGCAGAGGCATTCCTTCCCCACCCGGTTACGTCCAAAAGGTGAATAGCGAGGCGGCTTTTTGAGGTACCCCCTACCATGTTAAGCCCAACTCCTCGCTAACCACCTTCCGGACGCTACATTATGCCCAACTCGCCCAATCTTTCGGCAATGGCGTCTGAATTTTTTTCAATATTTTCCTTGTAAGCACTCCATTTGGGCTCATCCCATATTTCCAAACGGTTGTATATGCCGGTAATTATGGCCGTTTTGTTCAAGCCGGCGTACGTTTTTAAATAATCCGGAATCAATATTCGGCCCAATGAATCAAATTCGACTTCAACTGCACCAGAGAGCATCAATCGGCTGAATGCCCTTGCGCTTTGCTGGGCAAAAGATAAGTTCCCGACTTTGGCGGTAAACTCGTTCCAAGCGGAAGACGGAAAGACAAAAAGACAATTATCCAATCCCCTGGTTAGAACCGCGCCTTCGCCAAGCTCTTTTCTGAGTTTTGAAGGTATGGCGAGTCTTTTCTTGGCATCTAGGTTGTGTTTAAACTCGCCTATTAACATATTTAGTTATCCACAAAATTATCCACTCTCTCCCACTTCTTTCCACTTCAAAGTCATATTATCAGATGGATTATGAAGATACAATGTGGATAACTAGAAACAAAAAGCGGCCATGGCCGCTATATGAAGAGAAGTATGATGAGAAATAACATTATTGTTGTAAAAAACACATTCAGCACCAGAATGCAATTGGGATTATCTTTTATCACTTGCCACCACGATTCCAGGATAGGTTTTCCTTCACTCCCAATCATGTTCACCTGTTTGAGATTCGCATTATCAATCTTTGAAACGTCAGCAAACGAAAGATTATGATCGCGCATCAGCCCACTCATGAAGCCGCGGCACGAATCATTATCATTTATCAGCCGGTCAGGCGATTTCGGGTAAAGTCTCACCTTCATTTGTCCTCCCAAAAAAACTTTATAAACAATACCACGAATTTATATTTTCGCAAGTGGGCGGTGCAGGGATTGAACCTGCGACCTTCCGAATGTGAATCGGACGTTCTACCACTGAACTAACCGCCCTATGTCTTTTCTGCCACCTTCATTTTGGCCGATCGGGAACGAGGATTGGATTGCTGTTCGGTCCATGTCGGCCTTATGGTTCCTCTGACGACATATTTTAATATACCCTCTTTTGCTTTTTCTTTGAATATTTCCCTGACAATCTTGTCCTCCAGACCCTGAAATGAAATGACAACCAGCCGGCCGCCGGGGTTTAAAACATCAATCGCCGCCGCTACTCCCCTTTTTACGTTCTCCAACTCATCATTGACGGCAATCCTTAACGCTTGGAATGTTTTTGTGGCCGGATTAATTTTTCTTTTCTTATACCAGCCGGGAACGCTGTTGGATATAATTTCAGCCAATTCAAGAGTCGTTCGAATCGGCTTTATCTGCCTTGCTTTTATAATCGCCCTGGATATTGATTCCGCGAATTGCTCTTCGCCATATTCTTTAAGAATTTCGCAAATATCATTTTCCGGCTGCATGTTGATTATTTCCGCCGCGGTTAAGGAATTAGCCATGGGATTAAAACGCATATCCAAGGGCTCATTTTTCTGGAAACTGAAACCGCGGCCGCTTGATTCATAATGCCATGAAGAAAGACCGAGATCGAATAATACGGCATCGGGATAAAAACTGCCGGCCTCCGCAATCGCGCGCAGATTTATATACGAGTCGTTAACAACTTTGACGGACAGTTCCTTGGAGACTTGGGCGGCAATGACCGGATCGTATTCAATTCCCAAAATTTCCACGCCCGAAAATTTTTCCAGAACAGCTTTCGTATGCCCCCCGCCGTTTAATGTGCAATCAATAAATTTCTTGCCGGAAGCAAGATTTAAATAATCCAAAACCTCATTTAATAAAACAGGAGTATGCATAGAATGAACCGAAACCGAATCGCTTTTGACCAACCTGCGAATCTGGCTGCACGGTTTTGTCAATGATTGAGCGAAGCGAATATCTTGACAAAAGCCAGACCGAGCACCGTAGGGAGCGAGCCTCGCTGGGGCGAGCGACTGGTGCGTCAAAAGTGATTCGGTTGAGCGTTTAGATCCCCAGCCGGTTAATTATTTTCTCATGGGGATTCTCAAGCATAACCCGGACAAAGCGGTCAAACATTCCGAACCGATATTCAAATTCTTCTTTATCCATGAGACTGAATCGAACTTCTCTTCCCACTTCCGCTTCAAGACTGGCCAGAAATGTTCTCAATCTTTTTCTGTTTATATCGTCCCCGACGATAAACAAATCAGCCACCGAATTTCCGTTTCCGGAATTGTCATCTCCGGTTGATAAAAAGATACCCGATATTATCGCCAGTCTGATTCGGCCCAAATTGGAAATTCTTTTTATTAATTTATCTTTCTCGGCCGGAGAAGCTTTCAAAACCAGGCTTCTTAATTCGTTGTAGAATTCGTAATTGGGATTTAAAACAAATCTCTCGCTTGTGGATCGAGTTTTAACTCTTCGGACGGCATTTTTCTTTTTGGTTTTCTTTTTCATGTTATTTTTTCCTGACCAATCCGATTTCTTTCAGGGATTCTATCTCCATCTTGGTGGCGTCATACGATTCCTGGACAAATTTGGCCACATCGCGGATGCTAAAATCGTTGGGATAATTGCGGAACAGGAACTTTAAAACTTTAACCCGAAGCTTTGATCCGAACAGGTTATCAAGAGTTGGCTTTGACATATGCGTCACGTGAATTTAGAATGGTGGTATATTACAGAACTCGATTGATTTTTGCAACACACAGAAATTAGGCGATTAAAAAACTTCTCCGCTAAACCATGGAAAGAGTCTATACAAAACCAGCAGCCCAGGAAATATTGATTAAAGGCGCGGCCCAGGAAGGACATAGCGATACTTTTATTTATGACTACGAAAACGACGATGACAGAAGAGGTTTGGGCAACCTCTTTGTTCTCGGCAACATATCCGGCGGTGAAGACAGCAACGGGAATGACTTGGCTTATGCCACGAACCTCGTCGCGTCATTGGCCAAGCGCGAATATTATTCAAATTCCGGAATATCGCCCCGCGACGCGTTTACGAATGCCCTTCGGAAAGTAAACGACGTAGTTGACGAATTCTTCACCAAGAAAGACGCGAAAATAAACATCGGGGTTTTTGCCATTGCCGGAGATCAGGTATACATATCCAAGCTAGGAAAGTTCAAAGTCATTCTTTCCCGAGCCGGAAAAAATATTGATATTTTAAACAACATTGAGCTATTTAAAAAAGAGCACGTCGAAGAAAAAGAATTTTCCAGCGTGATATCCGGCAAACTTTGCCTTGACGACAGACTGTTCGCGTTTTATCCAAACCGATCCATAACCGCCAGAGAAAAAACCATAAAAGAGTACTTGGCCAAGTCAAAACCGGAAGAATTCGCCGATAAAATAAACGAAATTAAAGGGAATAAAGAAAATTTCGCCTGCACGGCGCTGTATATAAACATGCGAGAGGTCAAGGAATCAGCCGTCAAAGCCCGGCCCCAGCCGCGGGAATTAGATGCGCCGCCAGCTACTGCTCCGGACATGACTGAAATGACTCCCAGATTGGCTGATTCTAAATCCAAGGAAAAGTCCGTGGCCAAAGCCGTTGAAGCGGTTGAAGAAGTGCCAAAAATCATTCCTGCGGAATTTTCACTGGGAAAAAAGAAAAATCCCATCGGATCTTTTATCAAGCGCATCGACGTCCGGGGACTTTCCCGATTTCAAAACTCATACAACCCGAAGAGAAAGATAATGATTCTAGCCTTGGCGGCCATCGGCGTATTCGCACTGGGCGGGCTGGGATTATTCGCCAAGTCCGCTTTAATAACTTCAGACGCGGAAAAGCAACTGAATTCGGTCATTAAATCAGCCCAGGAAAATCTAAAATCAGCCCAATCCCAGCCGAATGATAACGCCCTGGCCCGATCTTTATTAGCCTCGTCTTTGTCTTCTTTGTCGGGAAACGAGGAAAACAAAAAAGTGGAAACCCTAAAAGAAGATTTACTGAAAGCCTTGGACGAAATTGATAAAGCCCAAGACGCAGTTTTGGAACCTCTCGAAGCGCTGCCTGATACCGCGTCCGCTAACTCTAGTTCATTGGCCTCCGCCCGCCAGAAAGCGACCGACGGAGCGTTTCAGATTTCCGGAATCGTTGATATGTCAGTATACGAGGGAAACCTCTACATTTTGACTTCCGATTCAATATATAAAATCAGCGACTTTGCGAAACCGAAAGCGACGGCCGTGAAATGGCTTGAATCCCCGCTCGTATCCGATCCCAAATATATTTCCGTGGACGGTAATATATTCGTCTATTCCGGAAACGGAACACTGGCCAAATATTACAAAGGCAAATTGGCGATGGAAACGAAAACGGAAGTGCCGGTTTCGGAGAACCAGTTTCTGGGTTCTATCGATTCCCAGAATTTGTACCTGATAAGCAAACAATTCGGACGTATATATGTCATATCGAAATCAAACGGTTCTCTTGTAAGAACTTTAAAAATCGGTTCATCGGAACCGATAAAAGATGCGGCTATCGGAGCGGCTGACGATATCTATCTCACAGCCGCAGACGGGAGGATATGGAAAGTGGTGCAATAAAAAATGCGGAGGATTACCCTCCGCATTTTTTATTATTTACTTGAGTTCGACGACGGCGCCGGCTTCTTCCAGCTTCTTCTTTATCTCCTCGGCTTCGACTTTCTTAACGCCTTCTTTGATTGTGGCCGGAGTCTTGTCCGTCATGTCTTTGGCCTCCTTAAGTCCAAGACCGGTTAATTCGCGCAGAACTTTAATTACCGCGATTTTTGCGCTACCCGCGTCCTTGAGAACGATGGCCCAAGCTTCTTTTTCCTCGCCCGCCTCGGCTGTTCCGGCTTGGCCCGCCGAAGCCGCACCGGCGGCAAAGGCAGCGGCCGATACGCCGAACTTTTCTTCCAATGCTTTGACCAAATCATTCAATTCGGTCACGGACATTGATTCTATTTGAGTGATAAATTCTTCTTTTGTCATGTTATTAATTAAACGGTTATTTCTTTTTTCTTGGCAATTTCCGCTAAAACTATTGCTAATCCGGTAATGGGATATTTCATCATGCCCAATAATCGACCGATGAGCTGATCGCGCGACGGCATTTTTGCCATCTCCACGAATTTTTCCAATCCGATAAAGCCGGATTCAGTCATCAACGCGCCGAAAAATTGTAGAGCCGAATTTTTCTTTGAAAACTCGTACAATTTTTTGGCCAAAGCAAAAGTATCGTCTCCGCCGACGACTAAACCTACTGAACCCTGCATGCCAAAAATATCCAGTCCGTCATAACCTTTCAGAGCGCGGTCAATCAATGTCTTTTTTATGACCAAGTATTCCGCCCCCAGTTCGCGGAGCATCCGGCGAAGCTGGGTTATTTGGGAAACGGAAAGGCCTTTTTCCCCCGCTCGCGAAAAAGACGTGAAAACCGTCATTTTTGAGGCTGGAATTTTATCTTTTAATGCCTCTGATTCTTCTGATTTCGCTTGTCTGCTTTTCATAAATAAAAAATCTGCTTACCGCAGACTTCGACCATAACTAACAAGGGTTAATTACCATTCGGCGCCACTTACAGCTTTCGCCCGGACGCTGTCTCTACGGTTTATGAGATGATAACAAAAAGCTATTTAAAATTCAATATCTCCTGTGTTCTCACCATTTTCTTCTCAAGGGCGGTAATTCTCTCTCCGTGTTTGCCAAAAATCAACGTTTTCTTAATAAATTTTATGTCTTTCTCAATACCATCTAATTTATCTAGTTTTTTATCCATTCGACGAAAATTTCTAGCCACCATTTCACCCAATTTATCAATCGTCATGCCATTATTTTTTGAAATTTTTTTACCTTCCATACAGACAATTATATATAAAGGTTCAATGGTGACAAGTGGATATCAAAAACCCAGGTATTTTCTGCGGTTGGCGAGGTGTTCGATGCCGGTTTTAGAGAAAATAATCTGACTGCCGTCGCGGGTAGAAAGATAATACAGGTAGGGGCTCTCGGAGGGATTTAAAGCGGCGGATATTGATTTAATGCCCGGATTCGATATCGGCCCGGACGGCAACCCTCTCCTCGTATATGTGTTATACGGCGAATCAATCTTTATTTCCCTGGCCACTCCGATTTGAGACACATCGCAAGTCGGAATTTTGGAATCTTTAAATTTTCTTAAACAAGCGCCGTAACTGACGGATGCGTCCAACTGCAAAAACATATTGCGGGATAACCTTTTGTAAATAATACCCGCGATAATTTTCATATCATTTTCCGAACGGGCTTCTTTTTCCAGCAAGGAAGCGACGATGACTGCTTCCCTTTTCTTTTTGTCGCTTAAATTTTTGAACGCTTCGGCGGTTTTGGAATCAAAATTGGATTCTAGTTTTCCGGCGATATTTTTAATAAAATAATCCCTGTTTACGGCATCAGTGATATCAGCCGAGGTCTTTGTTTTTTCGGGAAATGCGGCCATTTCCGCGGGCATGCTGTACGTGTCGGGAAACAGGTAGCCTTCGCGGATTAATAATTGCCTGGCGAATTCCCCTTTGACGGTAAAGCCCAGCTCCGACAATCTTCCGTCTATTTCCCACACATTAAATCCTTCGGGTATAAACACGGAAATGTCGTCCGGCAAAGCCCGTCCGTGGCTCATCATATATACGATTTGAGGCATGGTGATGGGCTGGGGAAAAGAGTACTTACCCGCCTGTATTTTTCTGTCGGCGTTAACTGCCCAAACATACAAAACAAATAAGCCCCGATTTCTGATAAGACCGGAGTCTTTTAATTGAGTTGATATTTCCGACAAGCCGGCTCCTTTGGGTATTTTAACGACCGCGTCTTTATCCGAGACTTTTACCGGCCAAACGATGATTAGAATCACCGCAGAAACGGACAAAGCCGCGATAAGAATCGCGGCCATTTGGGCCATGTTGAGATTAAAGCGGTTTTTGATCGGTAACCTTGCCAGGAACCGCCGGCTGGCCGCTTTTAAGCTGTGCCAATTTTTGTTTAACTGTTTCATTGTCCTTATTCGCTTCGTTGGAAAGTATTCTTTCTAATTGCTCAATCGCCGCCGGCATATCCTGCCTCTCCTCGTATATCAAAGCCAGATACCAGCGGGCATTGGCAAATTCCGGGGACAACACCACAGCTCTTTGCATCTGGGCCAGCGATTTGTCTTTCTGGCCGGCCCGATAGTACAAAAGACCAAGTTCGAAAGCCAGAGACGGCTGGTCGCTGTTAAACGGCGCAATTTTTTCAAGTTGCTTAATGGCTTCATTCAACTTGCCCTCCCGATCATATACTACTCCCAAATTGTATATCGCCAAGCCGTAATTGCTTGAGATTTCAATGGCTTTTTTGTAATACATCTCGGCTTTGGTTAAAGCATCCGCAGCATCTTGACGGAATTTAGCCGTGTTTTCTCCCCCGCTCTGGGCCATTTGCAGTGAAAAATTCGCCTTGACCAGATAAACTGAACCAATGCTGTTGAACACAGAAGCGTCATTGGGTCTTAATTCTTCGGCCTTCAAATACGAATCCTCGGCCAGTTTGTCAACGCCGTCAACCAGCCCGATTAAACTCTGGTACACTCCGCCCAAGTTTGACCAGTTGCTTGCCTCTCGCGGACTCAAATTCGCCGCTTGCTGGGCGTATTGAACGGCGTTTGCCAGGTGCTGTTGCACTCTGTTTGATTTTTGGTCATCCTTCGGATCGGCTTTGGCATTCAATTCCTGGGATAGCAGACCAAGCTCAACTTGAGACAATGCCCGTAGTAATCGGTCGTCTTTTCCGTTCCAATTGAAAGCCTCGCCGAGAAGATCGGCCGCGTTCTGATTAGTGGAAGCAGAAAACGCTTGAGCGTATCTCACGTCCGATATGTAATTAGAAAGCATGAAATATGCCCCGGCCAAAACAACAATCAAACCTGATATAAATCCCAGTGAGGCGACAAGGGACAGCCAAGCCTTTTCTTCAATGTTGTGAGTTTGCCGTGCATTTCCCCAAAGAGTTAACGCCGTCAACGACAGAAGCGCGAAGAAAACTAAGTTCAACGCCGTATTGAACGGATACAGGAAGAAAGCGGCGGAAGAAGCCGTCATGGCCGACAATATCGCCACAGTCATCCCTGAATCGTCATCGCTGATGGCGGTTCTTTTCTTAATGACCGCCGAAATCAAAGACCAAAACAGAAAAGCAACGGCGGCAACAGCCACCAATCCGCCATGGATTACCCAGCTAAAAAATTCCGATGTCCCGTCAAAAAAACGGATATTGGACAATGTCGTATCGGCCAAGCGGCCGGCCCCAAATTTGTCGAAGGCCAGAGAAAAATTTTCCGGTCCGTAGCCAAGTATCAATCTTTCCTTCAAAACCCCGGATGCCACGTCAGCCGACAAAGCGTATGAGGGAGCCACCTCCACGGGATAATTTTTTTTAAGGGCATCCACGCTGAAATTAACAATCATCAAAAAAACGGCAATGACAATCACCGTCATCGGCAAAATAAATCGGGACATTTTGAATTTCAACTGCCTTAAATTTTCAAATCCGATGGTGGCTACCATGCCGGCTATGGCAATGGCCCACAGAACCCACCAATTGAGAACAACCAATATGGCCAAAGCCAGCAGCAGTCCCAGGGCGTTTAAATATCCGGATATTTTTGATTCGATTTTCATCGCGAATAAAGGCAGAATGATTGCCGCCATCGCCCCCAAAGCATTAATTGAGCCGACGGTGTTGAATGCTCTTGAATTTGCTATCCCGTTGGAAACAAGATACCAGCTCATCATCTGTGAAAATCCGTAGGCCAAAGCGATTAGCACCGAGATTTTAAGGCAAGTCAATATCTGTTTGCCTTTGTCGTGATAGGAGTTAACGGCCAAATAAAATATTACAGCTAGCGCCGAAATCGAAATCAGAGAATTCGACGAACTTACGCTCATACCGAATAAGCTCTTAAATGGCGTTAAAGAAAATGCCGTCGCCAGCCCGGCCGCGACCGCAAGAGCCAAAATTCCCTTATCAATCGAATTCGATCTCCAGGAAAGCCTGCCCGATGAAACGATTGATAGTAGCCAGAGAATAAGACCGGCGCCGGCGGCCACCACCAAAAGTAACTGCTTGTTCATTTCCAAAGGATTTGTCGTCCAAGGCAGAACAAATAATGGGGCGAGAAAAACGGCGGCTAGCACGCACCATCGCACAGCTTGCTGATACATGCCGGCTGACTCGCCGGCCTCCGATCGAGCCATTGCCAATGTCGCCTCATAATCAGTCGAAACAGCCCCATCAGCAACAACCTGGACCGGCTCCACCGCCGGTCGCCTAAAAAAATTTAGACGCATTCAATTTGAGGAGTTGAGACCTTGGATATTTGAGCATTCAACCAAACATCTAAACCCTGAACTCCTTGTTATTTCTATGTTAATTTTAAGCAAAATCGTCGCGTATTACAACGATGCTTATCAACATTTGACGCAAAAAATTATTATCACCATTTTCTCTCCAAAATACGATAACCCTCCAGAGTCGCATCGCATATGAGGCCCGCCAACGGCAGCAGGTCGTTATTCATTTGAGCGGAATAAAGACGATTTTTGTATATAATTTTTTTGCTTTGATAAATTACCATAGGCGGAAAATTACGTTTCAGTGCCATTGCGTGCATTAACAATCTTCCGATGCGTCCATTGCCATCTCCAAACGGATGTATCTGCTCGAATCTGGCGTGAGTCGCAGCAATTTGGGTAAAAATGTCAGTTTCGTTTTTATTTATGTCCAAAATCAATTGTTTTATGAGATCGGGTATCTTAAGAAAGTTCGCGGTCGGTACGTCAGTTCCCAGAATTCTGACGCTATGTTTTCTATACGTTCCGGCATCGCTTCTTACGGCATTAAGAAGAATGGAATGCAATTTGAGTATGAATTGTTCATTTATTTCTCCATGCGAAATATGCTCAAATAGGTATATCAAAGCAGCTTGATGATTTTTCGCCTCAAGTTGTTCAGCTAAGCTCTTATTTTTCAAAGCAGCGTTTTCGAATAATATCTCGGCGGTTTCACCCTCGGTTAGAGAGCTCCCTTCAATCCGATTCGTGTTATATGTCAGAGACAAGTAAAATTGATCTTTGACATCGGGATTGGAAATTATTTCTCTGATTACGTCCGGATGAGCTTTTTGGACAATCAGGATATCCTTTTTTTTAGTCTCAATTTCAGCGTCTGAAACCCTGGTTTGCCCGGAATACTCCATGTACATCCGCTCTATTTTCTCCAGCATTTTGGCTCGCGGTTTTGATTTTTCATTAATCCATCGATTAAGAGAAGCAAAAGTCACCCCCAGTTTATGGGCCATTTCTTCTTGGGTTACTCCCGATATTTTTTGGATTAAAAGCAATTTTTCTTTAATATTCATACAATCATTATATCAAACTATATATAGTTTGTAAAAGTGTATATAGTTGTGGCAAAAAGCTCCCCCGTTTACACTCAGCATTATTGAGCTGGCGATTCGCTAACCTCGGGGTTTGGTGATGGCGATGGTGATTCTGACGGAGTTGGCGTCGGTTCAGGGGTTGACGTAGATTCTGGTGTCGTCGAAGGTGATGGAGTCACCGTAGATTCTGAGGAGTCGTCAGACGACGAAGGAGAAGGGGTCGGCTCTGGGGCTGACTCAGTAGTCGGTGTCGTCGTGGGTGACGAAGTTGGTGACAGAGTTGGCTCCGGTGATGGGGATTCCGACGGAATTGGGGTCGGTTCAGGGGTCGGCGTTACCGAAGGCAACGGAGTCGGTGTCGTCGAAGGTGACGGAGTCACCTTTGATCCTGAGTCGCTTGGCGACGAAAAAGAAGATGAAGATGTTGAACCGAATACGTCAGTTCCCTCAAATCCTTTTCGGCGGGCGATGACAAGCCAGTCGAAAGATGCGTTGCCGGGGCCGTTGATTGATTTGACGATAAAACCATAAGGTGTTTTAGCATCAATGTAGAGCTGACCCTGAACTGCGGTTGTCGGCGTGATAATGACGCGAATCGGCGCGGTTTCAGAAATGATTGACGTGAAAGAGAAGTCAAAATATATTCTGGCCTCCCCGCCTGATATTTCCGAAGAGCCGGTGAGCTGTATTTCCCCTCTTGTCGAGTCAACACCGTACGTGGCGAGATAGTTTCCATTCTCGGCCAAGTCAACTTTAGACTGGTCGGCGGCCTGGACATTGTTGCTTTGGAATATTGCCCTTTCACTGTCGGGAATATTAGGAGAAACCGCAATATCCCGGGTCAGCCAGTTACTTACCATGGTACCCATATCAAAAGACATGTCTCCAAACTGGGATTGAACCGTTTCAGCAAGGCTGAAATATGTTTTTTTGATGCCCTGAGCGATAATATCCCCGCTCGCCCAAATATTCTGAACGCGGGTCAGGACGGCATCGGCAAGAGCGACCAAAATGCCTGTCGGCGAGCCTGAAGAAGAAACAACGACTTGCGGACTGCCCGATGCGGTTCCATCATTTGCTGAACCCGCGATCGCATCGGCGCTCGGCGCCCAGTAAGAGAGGTCTACAAACGCCGGCACGCTCCCCGAAGCCGTACTCCCAAATTCAGCCAGAGCCAGGCCAATACTCTGACCCGCTTCGGTCATCTTCATGGCAAAACCTGGCATGGTGGCAGAGACGGTCAGGCGGTCCCCCACTTTGACCGGACCGTTTTCGGCGCTGACCTTGACCGAAGCCCGGCCGTTGAATTCATAGCTAACGCTGCCGTTTTCTCCAAAACCAATCATGACTCCGGCCGGTTGGTCGGCTGGCCCGGCCTTCACGATATTACCGCTTGGATCATAGGCGACTACGTCCGCTTGAACGGCCGGGCCGCCATTGGCGTAGGTATTATGGGCGAAAATATCATTGCCGATAAAATTATGGACGTCCTCGACTTCAATATCCCAGACCTCTTCCCGCCCGATCGGCTTAATCGACGCCACTTCATCCCACGAAAAACCGCCCTCGATATCCGGCACGGCGATTTTCATGCCGGCCGAAAGTTCCGAGATCTTTTTCCACGAAGCGTTATTCAGTTGTTTTAGTTTGTCTTGCATGGCGGTAGCTTTACGATGTTTTGGCGATTATGGATATTCACTTGACTTTCATATTGAGTTTGCTATACTGGTAATAGTTTACTGAACCGCAACCCCCGCAAGGGGGTTGCGGGTTTTTTATATCTTTTTAATTCGTCTCTTAATATCTTCTAAAAAGATAATCTCTACTCTTTCTAATTTCAATTCCCAGGCAATGGTTTTTCTTGATGAAATTATTGTTATACTTCGTCCTAAATTTTTTAATCTTTTAACAAGATAAGCAAAATCACTATCCCCACTAAAGATTATAACTCTATTTATGCCATCCGTTTCTAAAAGCATGTCTGCGGTCATTTCTACATCAAAATTAGCCTTGTAGATATAGCCATCTTTTGAGTGAGTAAACATTAAGTCATTTTTATCTAAAAGTATTTTCTTTAATGGTTTGGTAACCATGTTAACCCCACCTTGTTCAAATACCTCAAAAAACTTTTCATAGCTTCGTCATTATCTTTCAAGCCAGCGTAGTATTTAAATTCTAAAATATCATATGTGCCAATAAGATATTTTTTTATTTTTACCCAATCTATTAACCAGCCCAATTTCTTTTGGGCATGAAAGGTATTTGAACCATCTATGTAAATTTTGACTTTTTCTTTTTTCATTTTTATTTTTTCGGTTCGTACCATTTTTGCCATGATTTCGACAATCGAAATACTTTAGTTCTGGCGTCGTGGTAGCGTTTCACCAGATCATCAATCAAATCTCCCTCCAGCTTTGAACCGTACACGCCTTTGGCCTGCTCTAAGTATACCACCATCTTATTACAGCCGGACATGACTTTTTCCAACAAGCCCAAGCCAAGAGCATGGTCGTCGAATCTGACCGAATGGGCTTCGCTAATCCATAATGGTATTGAAATCGCGCCATTTGTTAAATTCTCCAAAAACGGATACTCAAGTTTGACCAGTTTTGGTTTTAAATCTTTCATAATAATCACGGATACCGCCAGCGTCTGCTGATACACGTCCAAATCCGTAAATTTGTGGACGAGTTTTTTCGGCGTGAATTTTTTAAATGTGTTATAAGTCATACGATTTTTACCTTTCTTCCCAAATCTTCATTCGGAATTTCGACCGAAGTCCCGCGGGCTTTCAAAAACACTTTTTTATTCTTAATGCGGTGAGTAATCTTTTTCACGACGTGCAAGGGATAAAATTCAAAATAATCCGTGCCGTCGAACCAGGCGCACTTAAACTCGAACAGGCGCAAACCCGTCAGCCGCGACAAGGCCAGCGCGTACCAGGTCAGCTGTTCGATTGGTCTTTCTTTGGCCGCGTTCGGTTTGAAATCCAAGATATGAATCTGGCCGTTTCTCACTTGAATTAAGTCAATGTGGCCGGTTAATAAAACTTGTCCAGCTTTGTTCTCATACTCGCCGATATCGAAATTCAATTCGTTTTCCATGTGTCCGATATCCTCGCCGCGGATATAGACCGGCACCTCGGTCGCCACGGTGACCGAATCATTGGCCAGCATGAACTTCTGCAAGGCCTCGTGGCGCTGTTTGTTGTCTTTGACCGCTTGGAGGACGAACTCCGCCAGCTGATTCGCGTAATTTTTCTTGGCCCGGACGATCATTTGGGCCTTACTGAATTTTGTCTTGATTTCCGACATGCGGCGGCCGTCTTGAAAATATTGGTGCGGCGTCTCGGTGAATACGGCTTCCAGATAGCTCTTAAGCGGTCCGAAATGGCGATGCTTGTATTCCTGCAACGTCAACGCCATTTTTGCCCGATGGAATCGGTAGCGGTAGAGTTGCCGGTGCGCCAAGGTTATTGTTTCTATCGTGTGCTCCGGCTTAAACATTTTTGTCGCGAATGGACGAAGCCTGGCATATCGGCAAAGTCCTGAATATTCTTTTTGCCAATCATTGAGAGTTGACGCCCCGATGCCGATATTGCCGGAGCGTTGAGCATCAGAGACCTTCCCTTTTTGCCCCAGCCTGTACCGTTCATTCACTAATCGGCAGGTTTCCTCCAGCCCGTAGCCGAGATTATAAATACTGATGGCATCAATAATCAGCTTGGTCGGGTAATGCTTGCCCTTAACGAACTGGGCCGTAAACGTCCGCTTGCAGTTCCGGCACAGATACAATTGTACAATCTCCAGCTTCTTTTTTCGGGTGCCGCGTTTCACAAAATCTTTGGAATTGCAGTAGGGGCAATAATCCGCCAATCTGCTCTCGCCTATATCACGGCTTGAACTGGTCGCCATCTCACGAGTTTCGGAAATTTCGGCCATGACACGGCTATCCGTGATATTTTTTTGGCTGATTTTGGACCAAATTTTTGATAAAATTTTGTTCATGAATTTAGAGTTAAGTACGGGTGCTTGGAAGTGGTTTTAATCTTCCTGCCGGACTTGGTGGTCAGCTCAAAGACCTCTTGGATTCCCATAAAGAGTAATGCTTTTACTTCGTGGAATTCAAGCGTCCCCATGCCGAAGTTGCCGTTTGTTGAATTCGTCCCGGGCCCGACATTGTCCTGCCGTCCCAATGACAGCACCTCATCCCCGACCTCAAGATCAGTAATACAAACTTCATCGTAAACATAGCTTCCGTCTTTTTTCCTTCGCCTGCGGCGCAATCTCGTGTCCCCCGTCACGCACTGTTCCCCCACCCCCGCCGGGCCGCTTAAAACCCCGTTAAAGGCCCCAAATTGGCTCTGTAGGGCCGTGAATTTGGTGTTGAGCTCCTGAACTCCTGCGGTCAATATCGCCTCAAACCCCGAAGGGTTGTACCAATAATACCCGTCTCCGCCTTGTTTCACGAACTCCGGTATGACCTGCATTATCTCCTGAGCTACGAAGCCGTACATCAAGTTATCCGTGGAACCCCCGTATAACTGCTGTCTGGTGTCATTCCATTTGAACTTGATGGGTCTTAACTGCATCAGAGTATCCAAAGCTGTTCCCTTAATCTCGCCTTGGACGTTCTTCAATCTGGCGTCAGAAAGGTCGGCCCAAGCGGTGCCTCCAACTGTTTTTCCGGCAGAACCG